>Ga0209840_1000005_pt1 | contig 125978 bp, 117 predicted proteins | sample PersoiDNA2013190_FD_185802 | JGI IMG/M metagenome (GOLD analysis project Ga0209840, IMG submission 185802) | Permafrost soil microbial communities from the Arctic, to analyse light accelerated degradation of dissolved organic matter (DOM) -... | ecosystem: Environmental > Terrestrial > Soil >... | reverse complement strand
TAGACAGGGGCGGCGGTGGTCCGGCTGGTGGAGGACGACGTGAGGCCCGGTTCGATACTGAACGAAAAAGCGTTCAGGAACGCGCTCGCGGTGGACATGGCGATAGGCGGCTCGACGAACTCGCTGCTGCACCTGCCCGCGATAGCGAAGGAGGCCGGTATAGAATTAGACCTCACCGAGGTAGACAGCATATGCGCGAGCACGCCGAACCTCTGCCGTATCGCTCCTGCGGGAGAGAGCAGGTTCCACATGGAGGACCTCCACCGCGCTGGTGGGATCCCCGCGGTGCTCGGAGAGCTCGACAGCATCGGCCGGGTCGAGCTGGACGCGCGGACGGTTAGCGGAAAGACGATGCGCGACAACGTAGCCGGCGCCAGGAGCCTCGACCACGAGGTCATAAGGCCCGCACGTGACCCGTATTCTCCGAGCGGCGGACTCGCGGTGCTCAAGGGGAGCCTCGCGCCCGAGGGTGCGGTGCTCAGGGAAGCGGCGATGGGGGAGAAGATGAGGAAACACAGGGGTCCGGCGCGCGTTTTCGACTCGGAGGAGGAGGCGATCGAGACTATCAGGGGTGGAGGCATAAAATCGGGCGACGTGGTTGTTATACGCAGCGAGGGGCCGCGCGGCGGTCCCGGCATGCGGGAGATGCTCCTTCCGACCGCGACTATCGCCGGCATGGGGCTTGAGGACGAGGTTATCCTTGTAACCGACGGCCGCTTCTCCGGCGGTACGCGCGGAGGCGCGATAGGACACGTCTCCCCGGAGGCCGCGGCGGGAGGCCCGATTGCCCTTGTCGAGGACGGCGACATCATCGAGGTCGACGTAAGCGGTCGCCGGCTTGATCTGGCGGTCGCAGAGGATGAGCTGGCCAGGAGGAAGGAAGGCTGGGTACCGCCTAGAAGCAAAGAGGAAAAGGGGCTGCTGGCCGTCTACGCGAAGCTCGTTGGAATCGCCGCGGGCGGCGCCGTGGTTGACCCGGGAGCAATGGAGGAGAAACAGTGGAAGAAAAGGTGAGGATGACCGGCGCGCAGGCGCTCATCAAGAGCCTGGAGAAGGAGGGCGTCGAGGTGATATTCGGGTTCCCAGGCGGCGTTGTGCTGCCTATATACGACGTCCTGTATGACTCGAAGATAAAGCACATACTGACACGGCACGAGCAGGGGGCGGCGCATGCCGCAGACGGTTACGCCCGTGCCACTGGCAAGGTCGGGGTCTGCTTGACTACGAGCGGCCCGGGCGCGTGTAACCTGGTGACCGGCATTGCGACGGCAGGGATGGATTCCGTGCCGATGGTGGCCATCACGGGGCAGGTCGCGACTCATGTCATCGGCACCGATGCGTTCCAGGAAGCGGACACGACGGGCATCACGCTTCCCGTTGCCAAGCATAACTACCTGGTTAAAGACGCGGTGGAGATACCAGGGGTGGTCCAGGAGGCTTTCCTCCTTGCCTCGACCGGCAGGAACGGCGTTGTGCTCATAGACGTCCCCGTTGATGTCTCCAGGGGTGAGATCGATTTCAAGTACCCGGATAAGATAACGAGCATGCCCGGCTACAAGCCCACCACAAAGGGTAACGCCAGGCAGATCAAGGAGGCTGCGAGACTTATTCTTGCGAGCAAGCGCCCTGTCATATACGCGGGCGGTGGTGTCATATCATCAGGCGCTTCCGAGGAGCTAAGGAAGCTCGCGCGCCTGCTCGATTTCCCGGTTACCACGACGCTACTGGCAAAGGGGGCTTTCCCGGAGACACATCGCCTCTCCCTCGGGATGCTGGGGATGCACGGTACCTCTTACGCCAACTACGTGATGATGGAGACGGACCTTATCGTGGCGGTGGGCGCCAGGTTCGACGACCGCATCACCGGAAGGTTGGACACGTTTGCGGCGCACGCCAAGGTCATCCACATAGACATAGACCCGGCCGAGATCGGCAAGAATGTGAAGGTCGATGTCCCGATCGTCGGGGACGCGAAAGCGGTTTTGAGGGAGCTCCTGGCAGCCCTTAAGCCCAGGGTCGAGGCCGGCGCGGGAAGCAGTCTCAAGCAATGGCTTCAGCAGGTAGAGCAGTGGAAGAAGGAATATCCTCTTTCCATCCCTAAAGGGGGGCTGAGGCCCCAGTTCGTGGTCGACCAGATATACCGGGTGACAAAAGGTAATGCGCTCATAGTGACGGATGTCGGGCAGCACCAGATGTGGGCCGCCCAGTTCTACAAGTCAACGAAGCCTCGCCACTTCATCTCGTCCGGCGGCCTCGGCACCATGGGCTTCGGCCTGCCGGCCGCGATCGGCGCTAAGATCGGCTGCCCGAACGCGACGGTGATCGATATAGCAGGGGACGGTTCGATCCAGATGAACTCGCAGGAGCTGGCCACGGCGGTTCTTAACAAGGTCCCGATCATCATAGCGATTATCGACAACGGCTACCTGGGCATGATCAGGCAGTGGCAGGAGCTGTTCTATGACAAACGTTATTCGCACAGTTCCCTGAGGCGCGGTGAGTCCCCTGACTTCGTGAAGCTGGCCGAGGCTTACGGCGCGATAGGCCAGCGGGTCACAAAGCCTTCCGAGGTAGAGCCTGCGTTAGCCAAGGCTTTAAAGGCCAGGAAACCCGTCATGATCGACTTCGTCGTTGAGCAAGAAGAGAACGTGTTTCCGATGGTGGCGCCCGGCGCGTCGCTGGACGACATGATTGGGGGTTAGACATGAAGCACACTCTCTCGGTTCTGGTCGAGAACAAGCCTGGTATCCTCGCGCGCGTGGCGGGGCTCTTCGCGCGCCGGGGCTTCAACATCGACAGCCTGGCCGTCGGCGTCACGGAGAACCCGGAAATATCGCGTATGACCGTTGTGGTCGACGTAGAGGAGCACTCGCTGGAGCAGGTGTACAAGCAGCTCAACAAGCTTATAAACGTGATCAAGGTCATCGACCTGCCGGACGAGGACAGCGTTCAGCGGGAGCTGATAATGGTCAAGGTCAAGGCGGACGCAAAGACCCGCGCCGAGATAATAGAGATGGTGGACATTTTCCGTGGGAAGATCGTGGATGTCGGCAAAGGTACGCTCAGCATAGAGGTCACCGGTACGGGAAGCAAGCTCAAGGCTTTGGAGGACCTCTTGAAACCGTACGGTATCGTCGAACTCGCGCGGACCGGGATGGTCGCCCTTAACCGCGGGTAAATAGGCATAAATAGGGGGTCAGGTCTTGTTTCATGCGTTCTTACTTAATACTTCGCTTGGCAGGTAACACGCACGCGCATAAAACAAGACCTGACACCATTACATGACCCCATTACAAGGAGGGGAAGATGGCGAAGATATACTACGATAGCGATGCGGATCCCGAGGTGATCAAAAGCCAGAAGATAGCTGTGATAGGCTTCGGTAGCCAGGGGCACGCGCACGCACAGAACCTGGCTGAAAGCGGGCTCGATGTCGTGGTGGGACTGAGGGATGGAAGCCCCAGCGCGGAGAAGGCAAAGGCGGCGGGACTTACTGTCGCTTCAATAGACGAGGCCGCGAGCATGGCGGACATCATCATGATGCTCATACCCGATGACCGTCAGGGGGATGTTTACAAGAAGGAGATCCGCCAGGGTCTCAAGAGCGGCAATGCGCTGTTCTTCGCGCACGGGTTCAACATCCATTACAACCAGATCGTACCCCCCGACGACGTCGACGTGATAATGGTCGCGCCGAAGGGACCGGGCGTGATGGTGCGTAAGATGTATCTGGAGGGAGGCGGTGTACCGGCGGTTATCGCGGTGCAGCAGGATTACACTGGAATGGCGCTCGACAGGGGGATCGCTTACGCCCGGGGAATCGGTGCCACGAGGGCCGGCGTCATCGAGACCACGTTCGCCGAGGAGACTGAGACCGACCTGTTCGGCGAGCAGGCAGTGTTGTGCGGCGGGGTATCCGAGCTGATAAAGGCCGGGTTCGACACCCTGGTCGAGGCGGGCTACCAGCCGGAGGTCGCCTACTTCGAGTGCCTCCACGAGTTGAAACTGATAGTCGACCTGATACACTACCACGGTATCAGCGGGATGAGGGCCAGGGTGAGCGATACCGCCGAGTACGGCGACATGACCAGGGGCAGGAGGGTGATAAGCCCCGCGGTCAGGCAGGAGATGAAGAGACTCCTGGACGAGATTCAGACAGGGGAGTTCGCGACGGAGTGGGTGCTCGAGGCCAGGGCCGACAGGGCATCCATGACAGCGCTCCGGCGGCTGGAGGCGGTGCACCCGCTCGAGGATGTTGGGAAGCGGCTCCGCTCGATGATGACCTGGTTGAAGGAATAGCTGTCGGAAGCGTCCGGCAAGCGAGAAGGAGAAGGGAATCGTGAAAAAAGATTACATCTTCACGCCGGGCCCCACGCCGATACCTCCATCGGTAGGACTTGCGCAGGTGAGGATGATTCACCACAGGTCAGCCGATTTCGGCGAACTGCTCGCAAGGGTGCTCGAGGGCCTCAAGTACGTCTTCCGGACGAAGAACGAGGTGCTCCTGTTCTCCTCAAGCGGGACCGGCGCAATGGAGGGCGCGGTAGCGAACTGCTTCTCTCCCGGCGACAAGGTAGTGGTCTTCGCCGGAGGCAAGTTCGGCGAGAGGTTCGTAGAGATAAGCAGGTTCTTCGGCCTTGACGTGATAGCCGTCGAGTACGAGTGGGGAGAGTGCGCGGATCCCGGGGAACTCGAGAGGATCCTCGGGGAGAACCCGGACGTGAAGGGCGTCATGCTCACCCACAGCGAGACATCGACCGGCGTCGTGAACGACGTCGAGGCTTTCGGAAGGATCGTGGCCTGCACAGACGCACTCTTCATAGTCGATACGATAAGCGGCCTGGGCGCGGTCGAGTTCAAGACCGACGATTGGGGAGTGGATCTCGCGGTAAGCGGCTCCCAGAAGGGCCTGATGACGCCTCCGGGGCTCGCTTTCACCACCGTCAGCGAAAAGGCATGGGCGGCGGTCGAAAAGGCCGAGCTACCCCGTTACTACTTCAGCTTCGAGGCCGCCCGCAAGTCGCAGTCGAAGGAGCCGCCGCAGACGCCGTACACGCCGGCGATAACGCTCGTGCAGGCTCTCGACGAGGCGTTGAAGATGATAGAGGAGGAGGGCCTTCCTAACATCCACGAGCGCCACCGCCTTTTCGCGGAGGCCACCCGGGCCGCTGTCAGCGCGCTGGGGCTACGGTTCTTCGCCAGAGACCGCTCGCGGGCCTACGTCGCCACCTCCGTGTGGTCGCCCGAGGGGATGAACTCCGGCGACCTGGTCAGGCTCATGAGGAACGAGCACGGGGTCTTCATAGCCGGGGGCCAGGGAAAGATGAAGGGGAAGATATTCCGGCTCGGGCACGTCGGCTTCTTCGACAGGTTCGACATCATAATCCAGATAAGCTCTCTGGAGATGGCGCTCGCCAGGCTCGGTTATCCCGTTGAGATCGGGGCCGGCGTATCGGCTGCTTTGACGGTGCTGGCTTAAGGACAAAAAGGAGCGGAGTGGGAGATGGCCAAGGCATCCAAACCCAGGGTTCTGGTCGCGGAGAAGATATCCGCCGCGGGGATCAAGAAGCTCGCCGCCAAATTCGACGTGGACGCCTTTGACCGCATCTCGAGGGACGAGCTGCTCGAGAAGCTGGGCGAGTACGACGCCCTGATAGTGCGCAGCGGGACGAAGGTCGACGCCGAAGTCATTGGGCGCGGTGTTAACCTGAAGATAATCGGCCGGGCTGGGATAGGGGTAGACAACATCGACGTCGCTGCGGCGACCAAGAAGGGCATCCTGGTCGCCAATGTCCCCGAGAGCAATACTATCTCGGCCGCCGAGCACACGATGGCCATCTTGATGGCGCTGGCGAGGAAGATCCCCGCCGCGTGCGCCTCGCTTGCCAGCGGCGAGTGGAACCGCTCCGGTTATCAGGGCACCGAGCTCTATGGAAAGACGCTGGGTATCGTCGGTCTGGGCAGGGTAGGCGCCCTCGTTGCGGAAAGGGCCTCCTCCTTCGGGATGAGTCTAATAGGGTACGACCCTTTTACATCGAAACAGAGGGCGAAGCAACTCGGGGTGGATATGAAGCCGTCTCTCGAGGAACTGATCAAGAAGGCGGATTTCGTCACAATGCACGTACCGAAGTCCAAGGAAACCTACCACATCATAGGCAGGGAGCAGTTCGACATCATGAAGAAGGGGGCGCGGGTCATAAACGTCTCGCGTGGAGGTGTGATTGACGAGGAGGCGCTCGTCGAGGCGATAAAGGCCGGGAAGGTCGCTGGCGCGGCGCTTGATGTCTTCGAGCACGAGCCTCCCGGTGACAGCCCCTTGTGCAGGATGCCCGAGGTGGTCGTAACGCCGCACCTCGGAGCCAGCACCTCGGAGGCGCAGTACAAGGCTGGCACGGAGATAGCGGACCAGGTCATCGCGGGGCTCAAGGGAGATTTCGTGAGCGGGGCGATCAACATCGCCATGCCCCTCAAGGAAGTGGTGGAGACCCTGCGCCCGTACATGCCGCTCTGCGAGAAGCTCGGTAAGCTCATGACCCGCATCGTGCATGGCGCGATAGGGGAGATAGAGCTCGAGATCTTCGGGGAGATAAGCGAGCACGACACATCGCTTCTCACGGTGGCCTTCCTGAAGGGTTTCCTCGAGGACATATCGACGGACGCGGTGACATACGTCAACGCCCCCATGCTGGCACTCGAGCGCGGTATCACGGTGACGGAGAGCAAGAGCAGGCAGTCAAGGGACTACGTGAACATGATACTGGCGACCGCGTCGTCGGACGGCGGGAAGGTAACGGCCGGCGCCACCCTGGTGGGGAAGAACCAGGAGATGTTCGTGAATGTCCTGGATTTCGATATCGAGATAGCCCCGAGCAAGTACATGGCCTTCTTCCGATACGATGACCGGCCCGGGATGATAGGGAAAGTCGGGACGGTGCTGGGTGACAAAGACATAAACATCGCCAACCTGCAGGTGGGCAGGAGGAAAGTGAAAGGCGACGCGGCGATGGGCCTTGCGCTGGACAGCCCGATTTCCGATGAGATCCTTTCGCAGTTCAAGGGCGAGCCCGGCATCAAGGAGGCCATATTCATCGTCCTATAGGAGGCTGTGTGGCCGACCGAATTTACATCTTCGACACAACCTTGAGAGATGGAGAGCAGTCACCCGGGATAAGCCTGGGGGTCAGGGAGAAGCTCGAGATCGCAGAACAGCTCCAGCGCCTCGGTGTCGATATCATAGAGGCGGGTTTCCCGGCGGCGAGCCAAGGCGATTTTGAGGCGGTTCGCCAGATAGCGGGACGTGTCAAGGACTCTGTGGTGTGCGCGCTCGCCCGCGCCATGCCCGACGATATCGACAGGGCATGGGAGGCTGTAAAGGATGCCGCTCTACCGAGGATCCACACGTTCTTAAGCACCTCCGACATACACCTTGAGCACCAGCTCAAGAAGTCCCGCGAGGAAGTGCTGCAGATGGCCGGGGAGGCCGTCGCCCGCGCGCGCGGGTATTGCGCCGACGTCGAGTTCTCCCCGATGGACGCGACCAGGAGCGACCCGGAATATCTTTACAGGGTACTGGAGGCCGCAATCGAACAGGGCGCGGGGGTGTTGAACATCCCGGACACCGTCGGCTACGCGATACCGGGTGAGTTCGCAGAGCTCATTGGCGGCATCTTCGACAATGTGAAAGGAATAAGGGACGTCGTCGTCAGCGTGCACTGCCATAACGACCTCGGGCTGGCGGTCGCGAACTCGCTCGCGGCACTCGAGCAGGGGGCACGCCAGGTCGAGTGCGCGGTTAACGGCCTCGGCGAGCGGGCAGGTAACGCGAGCCTCGAAGAGATCGCGATGACCATCAAGGTCAGGAAGGACAAGCTTGGGCTCGACTCGGGCATCAACTCGAAGGAGATAAGCAGGACCAGCCGCCTGGTGAGTCTCCTCACGGGATACCCGGTCCAGCCGAACAAGGCGATAGTGGGGCGAAACGCGTTCGCGCACGAGTCGGGCATACACCAGGACGGCGTGCTGAAGGAGCGCACTACCTACGAGATCATGAATGCGACCGACGTGGGGCTGGTGGAAAGCGATATCGTTCTGGGGAAGCACTCCGGCCGCCACGCCCTTGCGGAGCAGTTCGAGAGGCTCGGGTTCTACCTGGGGGAGGAAGAGCTGAACCAGGCGTTCGGGCGGTTCAAGGAGCTGGCGGACAAAAAGGGGTCGCTCTCCGGTGGTGATATCGAGGCGATCGCCCTTGAGTACATAAGGACCGAGGGCCAGGAGTGGAAGCTGGCCGGGTACGAGGTTCACAGCGGCGGCGAGGAGGCACCGCCGAGCGCGACCATAAGCCTCGAGAGGGAAGGAGAGCGAATAACCGAGCGGGCGATAGGGGACGGGATGGTGGACGCGGCCTGCAAGGCGATCAGGACCGCCCTTGGCATAGACGCCAAGCTCAAATCCTTCACGGTCGAGGCTATTACAGGCGGGCTTGACGCCCTCGGTGACGTGACGATACAGCTTGACGTCAAGGGACGCGGAGTGGTGGGAAGGGGCGTCTCGACCGATATCGTCGAGGCGAGCGCCCGCGCCTACTTGAATGCCATCAACAAGGTCATCCGCTAGTATAGGAAACCCTATGAGCGCGACACGGAAGATCCTCGCTGAACATTCCGCCAAGCAACAACTGAAGCCGGGAGAGTTCATAGAGGCCACGGTAGACCTGGTGCTTTCAAACGATGTAACGGCACCGATTGCGATCAAGGAGTTCGAGCGGCTCGGCAGGGAGAGGGTATTCGATGCCGACAAGGTTGTAATCGTGCTTGACCACTTCACGCCGAACCGCGACATCGCCTCCGCTGAACAGTGCGCGATGGTGCGGCGTTTCGCGAGGCAGTACGGGGTACGGCATTTCTACGACTGCGGCGAGGTCGGGATAGAGCATGTCCTGTTACCGGAAGAAGGGCTCATCAAACCCGCGAGCGTCGTGATAGGTGGCGACAGCCATACCTGTACATACGGGGCTCTCGGTGCTTTTGCGACAGGCGTGGGCTCGACGGACGTTGCCGCGGCCATGGCGACGGGCAAGGTCTGGATGCGGGTGCCGGAAGCGATCCTCGTGAAAGTGACCGGCAGGTTCCGCCGCTGGGCGTCGGGCAAGGACCTCATCCTTTACCTAATAGGGAAGATCGGGGTTGACGGCGCTGCTTACCGCTCCCTGGAGTTCGCAGGCGACGGGATCGACAGTCTTTCGGTGGATGGCAGATTGACGGTGGCCAACATGGTAATCGAGGCGGGGGCAAAGAACGGGATATTCCCGGTGGACAGCCGGGCGGTTCGTTACCTGGCGGATGTCGGCGTTGAGGCCTCCGAATGGCCGATCGAGGCAGATGAATACGGCTACTCTGGCGAGGTGGATATCGAGCTCGGGGATGTCGAGCCGCAGGTGGCGCTGCCCTCTCTGCCGAGCAACGCTGTGGCCGTCGGGGAGGCTCCTGACGTGAGGCTCGACCAGGTGGTCATCGGCTCCTGCACGAACGGCAGGATGGAAGACCTGAGGGTAGCCGCACGGGTCTTGAAGGGAAAGAAGGCTGCGCCCGGAGTGCGACTCATCATCATCCCCGGAAGCCCGCGTGTCTACCGGGGAGCAATCAAGGAAGGCCTCTTTGACATCTTCCTGGATGCGGGAGCAATCATATCCCCGCCGACATGCGGGCCATGCCTCGGCGGCCACATGGGAGTGCTGGCCGCGGGGGAGAAGGCGATATCGACGACCAACAGGAACTTCGCGGGGCGCATGGGGCATAGTGAGAGCGAGGTCTACCTCTCGAACCCGGCTGTCGCCGCCGCCTCCGCGGTCATCGGGATGATAACCGACCCGGGGGAGATCATATGAGCACATCCGGGGCCCCGATGGAGGGGAATGTCCACATACTCGGCGACCACGTCAACACCGACGCGATAATACCTGCCACTTATCTCGTGTCGTCCGATCCGGTCGAGCTGGGGAGTCACCTGATGGAGGGGCTCGACCCTGACTTTCCTTCACGGATAAAGCCCGGGGACATCATCGTCGCGGGTGAGAACTTCGGCTCCGGCTCCTCAAGGGAGCACGCGCCGCTCGCCATCAAGGGGGCCGGGGTCGCCTGCGTGATAGCGAGCTCCTTCGCGAGGATATTCTTCCGCAACGCGGTCAACGTGGGACTGCCGATCCTTGAGTCCCCCGAGGTCGTGGAGGCGATAGAGGAGGACGACAGGCTTCGAGTTGACCTTGCTGCCGGGACGGTAGAGAACTTGACCGCCGGGGTGTCGTTCTCCGTACCGCCTTATCCCGGGTTCATGCGTCGTATAATAGACGCCGGCGGGTTGATAGACTACTTGAAAAAGGGGTAATGACACATTCGGTGCCAGGCACCAAATGTGTCATTACCCCATATTCGGGAGATGATATGCATCGGATAGCAGTACTGCCGGGAGATGGAACGGGCCGGGAGGTCGTGGAGGAGGGCTTAAAGGTCCTAGCGGCGGCCGCGGATGCCACCGGTTTTGATTATGAAACTGTATCCTACGACTTTGGAGGAGACCGTTACCTGGCGACGGGGGAGGTCCTGCCTGACGAGGCGATAGATGAGCTGCGCTCCTTCAAGGCGATATTCCTTGGCGCGGTAGGACATCCCGATGTGAAACCCGGGATCCTGGAGCACGGCATACTCCTCAAGCTGCGTTTCGCCATGGACCAGTATATAAACCTTCGCCCAGTGAAGCTCTATCCTGGCGTCGATTGCCCGCTGAAAGATAAGGGGCCCGAGGATGTCGACTTAGTGGTGGTGAGGGAGAACACCGAGGGGCTCTACGTGGGTTCCGGCGGGTTCATCAGGAAGGGCACTCTCGACGAGGTGGCGATCCAGGAGTCGGTCAACACCAGGAAAGGGGTCGAGCGGTGCATACGTTACGCATTCGATTACTGCCGGGCGAGGGACAAGGACAGGAAGCTCACCCTCTGCGGGAAGACGAACGTGCTGACCTACGCGCACGACCTGTGGGAGAGGGTCTTCAACGAAGTCGCCGAGGAGTACCCTGACATAACGACTGACTACGCCCACGTGGACGCCATATGCATGTGGTTCGTGAAGAACCCCGAGTGGTTCGACGTGGTGGTCACCGACAACATGTTCGGGGACATCATCACCGACCTCGGGGCCATGATACAGGGTGGAATGGGGATAGCGGCCGGTGGCAACATCAACCCCGAAGGCACTTCCATGTTCGAGCCGATAGGCGGCTCGGCACCGAAGTACACTGGAAAGAACGTGATAAACCCGCTCGCCGCCATAAGCGCCGTGCAGATGATGCTCGATTTCCTCGGGGAGAAGGACGCCTCTGCCCGTGTTGAGAACGCGATAGTGAAAGTGCTTTCAAGCGGGCGGATAAAGAGCCTGTCCGCCGGCAAGATGGGGATGAAGACGACCGAGGTCGGTGACCTCGTAGCGAAGTATGTTCTCGAGGGCTGAAACGCCCGGAAGGAGACGGTATGGGGCTTCAGATTTATCTCGACGGGAAGTTCGTTCCCGAGGAGGAAGCAAAGATCTCGGTCTTCGACCACGGCCTTCTCTACGGCGACGGCGTTTTCGAGGGAATAAGGGTATATAACCGAAGGGTATTCATGCTGGATGAGCACCTGGAGCGCCTCTACGGTGGCGCCAAGGTTATAAGGCTCGAGATCCCCCTTTCCCCGGAGGATATGAAAGAGAAGGTATGCGAGACGGTGCGGGTAAACGGCCTCGACGACGGCTACGTCAGGCTGGTGGTCACGCGCGGCAAGGGAGACCTTGGCCTCAGCCCGATGAAGTGCTCGAACCCCAGCGTCTTCATCATAGCCTCGACGATAAAGATATATCCCGACGAGGTGTACGAGGAAGGGCTGAAGGTCTTCACGGTCTCGACCCGACGCAACAACCCGGACTCGCTGAGCCCGCAGATAAAGTCGCTCAACTACCTTAACCACATACTTGCCCACCTCGAGGTGCTGCATGCCGGGGCGGACGAGGGGTTGATGCTGAACGATCAGGGATATGTCACGGAATGCGTAGTCGATAACTTCTTCATCGTGGAGGACGGCGTGGTGAAGACCCCTCCGGCCAACGCGGGGGCGCTGGCGGGGATAACGCGAAAGGCAGTCTTCCGGCTCGCTCCGTCAGTGGGTATAGAGATCAAGGAGGAGAACCTTAGCCTGGTCGAATGTTATGTATCGGATGAGTGCTTCCTGACGGGAACAGCCGCGGAGATAGCGCCGATCACACATATAGACGAGAGGGCGATAGGGGATGGCAGGCCCGGCCCGATAACGAAGAAGCTGATGGAAGCTTTCCACAAGTTCCGCGAGAGCTTCGGAACCCCCATAGATTGATGGAGGCTGAGGGCTTTGCCTGAAGTAGTCCTGTACGATACGACCCTGAGGGACGGCTCCGCACGCGAGGGCGTGTCGTTCTCCCTCGAGGACAAGCTGAAGGTGCTGAAGCGCCTGGACAGCTTCGGCATGCATTACGTTGAAGGGGGTTATCCCGCTTCCAACCCGAAGGACCAGCAGTTTTTCGATGCCGCGGTAAAACTCGAGCTGGCGAACGCGAAGCTCGTCGCGTTCGGGTCGACCAGGAGAGCGCTGGTCTCCGCCTCCAGGGACAAGGAGATGCGGGCACTTGTGAGTTCCGGAGCGAAGACGGTCTGTATAGTCGGGAAAGCCTGGGATTTCCACGTCGAGGCGGCTCTCAAGACGTCCCTTGACGAGAATCTATTCATGATCGAGGAGTCGGTAAAGTACTTGAAAAAGAAAGACCTCGAGGTCATCTTCGACGCCGAGCACTTTTTCGACGCATACAGGGAGAACCCTAACTACGCCCTCAAGACCGTCGAGGCCGCTGCGGGAGCGGATGTTGACTGGGTCGTCCTTTGTGACACTAACGGGGGTGTGCTTCCCCACGAGGTAGCCGGCATCGTAAAGGAGGTGCGCGAGAAGGTCTCCGTTCCGCTGGGGATTCACGCTCACAACGACTGCGAGTGCGCGGTCGCGAATACCCTGACGGCCGTCAGGGAGGGCGCCACCATGGTACAGGGCAGCATAAACGGCTACGGGGAGCGCTGCGGCAACGCGAACCTCTGCTCGGTAATCCCTGACCTGGTGCTCAAGATGAACATCGACTGCATGAGCCGTGAGAACCTGGCTGGTATCACGGAGGTCTCGCATTTCGTGAGCGAGGTCGCGAACCTCACCCCCGACTCGCACCAGCCCTTCGTGGGTTACAGCGCCTTCGCGCACAAGGGCGGCATCCATGCGAGCGGGGTGAGGGAGGAAGCCCGAACTTACGAACATATACGCCCGGAGATGGTCGGCAATATCCAGCGCGTGGTTGTGTCCGAGTTGTCCGGCAAGTCAACAATAACGATGAAGGCGAAAGAGATGGACATAGACCTCTCGGACAGCCCGAACACGCTCGCGGAGATACTGAGCAAGGTCAAGGACCTCGAGCACGTGGGATACCAGTTCGAGGCGGCCGACGGCTCGTTCGAGATACTTATCCGCAAGGCTGCCGGCTCCTACAAACAGTTCTTCAGGCTCGAGTCCTTCCGCGTGATAAGCGAGAAGCGCGAGGACGGGAAGGTGGCTACAGAGGCGACGGTCAAGATACACGTGGGCGGTAACCGGATCGTCGCGACCGCAGAGGGGAACGGCCCCGTGAACGCGCTCGACCGGGCACTGCGCATCGCCATCGGCAGGATCTTCCCGGCGCTCAATGATATAGAGCTTACAGACTACAAGGTGCGCGTGCTGGACGAGAAGAAGGGGACCGCCGCTATCACTCGGGTGCTTATCGAGACTGGCGACGGGGAGAAGTCCTGGGGCACCATCGGCGTAAGCGAGAACATCATCGAGGCCAGCTGGGAGGCCCTGGTTGACAGTATCGAGTTTGGCCTGATGCACAAGAAGCAGGAGCCCCGTGATCAGGGAGTAGGCGTTTGAGGCTTGTCAGGTTCGAAGCCCGGGGGACCGCGAGATACGGTATATACCTCGGCGATCTCGTCCACCCGATAGCGGGCGACCCGTTCGGTGGGCTCATCACCACCGGCGAGCCGGTCCCCACCGGTGATATAAAACTTCTCGCCCCTGTCGTCCCTTCGAAGGTGGTTGCGGTGGGGCTGAACTACAGGGACCACGCAGAGGAGTTTGGGATGGAAATACCCGAGGAGCCCATCCTGTTCATAAAGGCCTCGAACACTGTCATCGGGTCGGGCGACTCTATCGTCTACCCGGGGCAGTCTGAAAGGGTTGACTACGAGGGAGAGCTTGCGGTGGTGATGGGAGCCGTGGTGCGCTCGGTTCCCGCGGAAGAGGCGCTGTCAAAGGTGCTCGGATACACGGTCTCGCTCGACATAACGGCACGGGACCTGCAGGTGAAAGACGGCCAGTGGACCCGTGCCAAGAACTTTGACACTTTCTGCCCCCTGGGGCCCTGGGTAGCGACCGGGCTTTCACCCGAGGACCTAGCGATAGAAGTGCGACTGAACGGCGAGCTGCGGCAGTCCTCCCGGACATCACAGATGATATTCGACGTTCCCCACCTCGTTTCTTTCATATCGAAAGTGATGACCCTCTATCCGGGTGACGTGATAATCACGGGGACGCCGCCCGGAGTCGGAGAAATATCACCAGGTGACCGAATCGATGTATACATAGAGGAAATAGGCACCCTTTCCTGTGACGTCGTGGGCCCCGATTAATACCGCCTCTGCCGTTCAATCAGATTAGAGAAAAGCAAGAGCCTCCAAGCCTTTGTCTTACGTCGTTCATGGTGGCCGTGTACATAGTGGTTAAAGATCTTTCCCCGTTTAATAAGCACCCCTTGCTACAGCAGGACTTGTGTAAAATAGATGAAAAGCGGAATCACGATTAAGGCTACACCCAGAGTAAAAGAAATAACATGTAACGCATATATTGGTTGTGCCTTTTTCTCGACTTTCACCATTTCGTTCTCAAAGGAACTGGGATCGGCTATTATCCTAAAGAGATGTTCCGCGAACTCGTGATCCGGCGATTTCCATTCGAAGGACTTTGGTTCAGATATTGTTTCGTGAATTCTCGCAACCAGCGGGTTCTTCAAAGACTCAATTCGATTTAGTAATTCCAAGTACACTTCGGTCATAACTTCATTATGGAACATTAGACTGAATGCGAGTCCAAGCCCAACTGAAATAACCACTAAGAGGCTCCCAAAACAAATCAGCCAACGTACAGGCATGGCCATTTTCTTAACTTGTCCACTAGTAAGAAGTAGCGGAAAAACAATGGTTAGCATAACAAGGCCTATGCCTGTGGTCCATTCAATGAATTGACGATTGCGTTTAATTATTTCAATGCCCCACGGCCTATGGGAACCCTTAATCAATTCTTCGACAATCTCTCCAACGGCCGCGACCATCATCTTCATTTCATCAGAATACTCCCCGGTCTGTGGCATTGCCGATTTCCTTTTGCCGCTTGCCATCGCTGCCGCTCCAAATCCTATCACACCGGCCCCGACGACGAAAAAATCAGCAACCGAAAAAAGGGAGCCCTAGCCTCGTTGACCACCACGTCCACCTGCTTATAGCTTGTCCTCACAGGCGGCTCGGCACGTTCGTATTTGGACCCTCCAAATATCCCCAAGAGTTGCCGCATTGAGGTCTGAAGAGTGTCCGGATCGCCCCTCTCCTCAATTGCAGCAGGTTCGGGGTAACGGTAGAATTGCAGGTGCAGAACAGGCGACAAAAGGGGCTACCGTGAACTGGAAGTGGGACTGGGACGCGCTAGTTGCTATTGGTACCCTCGCGTTGGCAATCTCAGCATTTGCCGCCATTTTTGCCAGTACGGTTAGGCGCTGGTGGAACAGACCAGTTCTTACAATGGATTTGTCCGATGGCGTAAGGCCAGACTTTCTGTCGATTCCATTTGGAGGCCAAAGTTCGATAACCCACGGCCCGGTTGTAGTGGATTCTTACTACGTGAGATTCCGAGTAGTTAATAAAGGACTACGAGACCCAGCGCGAAACGTTATGGCATTTCTAGCCGAAGTCAACCACCAAGAAACGGGTACCCCTGTCGATACCTATATCCCCCTTCATCTCAATTGGTCGAACTTCGGGGGGCACCTGTTTTATCCAATGATAAACCGTGGACTCGATGTCCACTGCGACCTAGGCTTTATTCTTGACCCACAGAGAAGAAATCACTTCACCAACCAGAACCTCAACCCTACCCGTCTTGGGATTGCAAATGACGTTCCTGTTCTTGCGCTTGATACAGTCGTTAAGCCCAACTCACAATCTTCATTGATACCTCCCGGCACATACATTTTAAAGGTCATAGTCGCGGCATCAAATGCCAAACCTGCAACTGCCAAGTTCCAAGTTATAGTACCGGATAGATGGTATCCCAATGAAGACGAAATGTTCAGCGATGTCGGACTATCAGCAAAGATAACGGAAGTATCGGAGGAAGTAGAATAACTACTTTCCCCGCCTTCTCTACAGTCGCATAACCGGTGTGTGCTTGAAGGAACTGTGATCTTTTCGCTAGAGTACCGATGCGGCCACTACCGCCGAACAACGTCCCCGACAACCATTGAGACCCCCAAGACAACCGCGACCACGACAAGGACGAATACCAAACCCGTGTTCGCTGTTTTAAAGGAAGACTCTACTGTTCTGCCAACCCCCGACAAGTTCCAATTATTCGGTAAGGCAAGTACCACAATGTAGCCAACCAGACCTACCACGGAAACTGTTATCAAGAACGCAGGTAACGCCTTGAAGTCCTGTTGGCTGGGGGACAAACCAAGTGCGATGAAGAAAACGACAACCAAGAAAACATATGTCCAACCACTGCTTATCAATGCCATCCAAGACCCTCTCGGCAGCAACCAGACAGAAAGGAAGTATATGAGGGTTGAGGCTCCAACGAGGGGGGCAACTGCAACAATGAAGTCCCTTATCGGGCCTACGTCGGCGTGTTCGACTTCCCCAAGTTGAATCGTGCCGCCCCCTTCCCGCCGCAACTGAAACAGATGAACCTCGTAAACACGTGTGAGAGTAACAAGACAGGCAATCACGTGGCAAAGCTCGTGGACAATCGTTCCCGGAGCTAAAAGGAGATAGAACAACCAATCTCTCCTCACTGCCCGGCTCAGGACCCGTCGCAACAGGTAGGAGAGGGTCATCAGAGCCACAAGACACGCTATCAATATCGCGAATTGAATTACGACTTTCATAACTCATTTATACCACCTGCAACCGACACGAATGATATACATGACTCCACGGCGACCCGGCACGTTTGTATTCGGACCTTCCGAATATCCCCATGAGTTGCCGCATTGAGGTCCGAAGAGTGCCGGGGTCGCTACCCCTCTTCAATAGTTTCCCCTGTTGACACCAATACCCCGTAAAGCGCAAATAAAGTGGTCACTACGCGGTGGTACACTTGGAGCAGGTGCTTCAAAAAAGAGGCTAACCTGCGGGTCCGAACGGAGTCGGGAAGGACTAATGGCTAGAGCTGGCCGGTTTCATATCTGCGGTGAATATAAAAGGCTAACCGACGAACATATTCCCCCTCGGTCGGCGATTAATGAGAGTCCCATCTGCATCTGTTCTAGCGAGGAAGCGCAGAAGGAAGTTTTACGGAAAGCGATACGGGAAGCCCAAGAGGAAGCACGGAAGGAAGTACAGCAGAAAGCGTATGAGGAAGCGTGGCAAGAAGCGTGGGGGGCGGCAGAGAAGAAAGCGCAGACTGCGGCGAAAAAGAAAGCGCTGAAAGCGTGGGAGGAAGCATGGGAGAAAGCGTGGCAGGTGTCAGACGGGGAAGCGCAGACTCTGGCGAAGAAGAAAGCGCGGAAAGCGTGGGAGGAAGCATGGGAGAAAGCGTGGCAGGTGTCAGACGGGGAAGCGCAGACTCTGGCGAAGAAGAAAGCGCGGAAAGCGATAGAGAAGCCACAACGTTCTTGGGAGCTGGATGGCGATGGCATAGAAGCGGAAGAAGCGTATGGTGAAGACTCCCAGAAAGCGTATGACGAAGCCTACCTGAAAGCGTATGACAAAGCCTACCAGAAAGCGGATAAGAAGGCTCGCAAGAAGGGCGATTAACAAACGAGAAACTGAATCGTAGAGAGGCCCCCCATGCCGGGGTCAAGAAAGCGCTCGAGGCGAAAACAAACGTTAATGTGCGGGGCAAGGATGGCAATACCCCACTATATGTGGCGGCACAGGAAGGTCAAACCGAGACGGTAGCGCTCCTCAGACAGCGCGGCGGTGTTGAATAGCCGGTAGAGGACGAGGGGGAGGATTGACCTACTAACTAGACAAGAATCGGAGGAAAGAAGAATGACTGACCGAAAGGCCCAATTTATTGCTGAGGTCGAAGAAGCGGACTTAACCGAGGAGGATGTGGCGGAGTTTGAGGCAATAGCAGGCGCAATCAAGGACTACGGCGTTCATTACCCGATACCGAACGGTACGGCAGTTCGACAAGTAGGGGAAAAGAACGTCGTAGAGGTAGTTACTGCTGTTTACCCCATTAAACACGGCAACAGATACGTCAAATACCGAGTTGATATCACTGGCGAGAAGGACAGGCTTGTAAAGAAGGTTATCTCCGAAACCATACCTTCTGTTTGAACGGGTTGGGACTGCTGTAACCTTATTGCCTACGCTACCAACCGTAGCCTCCCCACGGGACTATACCGACGGTGTAGTTCGCTGACATCGGCCCCGACCAAGTGGACGTACCTCTCGGCCATTCGCGTCGTCGTGTGGCCCAGCATCTTCTGCAGGCTATGCGTGTCCCCACCGTTCAAAATCCACCTTGTCGCGAATGTGTGGCGCAACGTGTGAGGGGAAACTCGGGTTCCCTTAATCCCGGCCCTTTTCTCAAGCCTCTTGATGGCGACGGCTAGGCAGTTCCTCGTCATTCCATCGTGGGTCTTCTGCGAGATAAATATCGCGTCGTTAAATGCGTCAGTAGGTCGGTAGGCCAGCCATCGCGAGATGGCACGTGCCGTAATGCCAGAGAAGAATACATACCGTTCTTTCTGACCTTTACCGTTCCGAATCAGAAGCGACTTGCTATCGAGGTCAACGTCGTCGATGGTCAGGTTACAGCATTCCGAGGCACGAATCCCGGTGTCTAACAGGACGAGAACAAGCGCGAGGTCTCGTGGTTTTCGCCTTGCCGCCTGTATCAGCTTTCGAATATCCTCCTCTGCAAGCACGTAGGGGAACACTTGCGGCACTTTCGGGTTGGGGATAGGTGCCATCACGTCTGTCGGCAAGTATCCCTCTGCGTGTAGCCACCGACAAAAAGTCCGGAGAACCTTGATGCGAATCCCGAGGGTCACCGGGCCAACGTCAAGCCCAGAGAGGAACTGCCGAATCGTTGCCGTCGTTGGGTTGAGGTCGTTTGATTCAAGGTACTCCACGAATTGTCTGGTTCCACCGTCGTAATCCGAGAGGGTCCGTGGAGAGACCCCCTCCAGTTGTTTAGCAAGAAGATAGTCCTGCCGAGCCAATTCCCAGTTTTTTCCCGCCATAACGTGTTACCGCCTTTCACTGTTTTGGCGGTGTTTTCAGCCGGTAATGAAAGGCAACAAATGGCTGTTTAAAGGCATTGGTGGCGCATAGGGGATTTGAACCCCTGTTACCGCCTTGAGAGGGCGGCGTCCTGAACCAGGCTAGACGAATGCGCCGTAACTGGCTGGGGGAGAAGGATTCGAACCCTCGTACCTGGAGCCAGAGTCCAGTGTCTTACCGCTAGACGATCCCCCAGCGGACTAATTGATGATACAGAAATAGCCCGGCATGGACAAGTTCGCGGCTTAAAGGTTCTCCTCGAGCCACTCCCTGACGAGACCTTCCCTTCCCATCAGGTCCGCGTGCCAGGCTCCGGGGACGGTAAGGACACTCTTCGGCTCGCTTACAAGTTCTGTAAACTCCGAGATCTCATCCGATGGCACCACTTCCTGCTCGCCGAAGATCAAGAGCTTCGGGATTCCGGGAAGACGTTCCGCCGCGTCTATCGGACATGGACCGTTATCGGATATCGGGTCAAGGCGCATACCAAGAATGCGAGTTGCTGCGCCCACCAGTCGTGGATGTTTCTCAAGCAGGGGGATATCCGGCATACGCGGCGGACATCCGATGGATACGAGAGCATCAAAACAAACGTCTCTTGAGGCAAGGAGCATAGCCGCGGCGGCTCCCATTGAGAAACCGGCGACCCCTATCTTCTCAAAGCCCATGCCGCGCACCCGCTCCACGACGGCCTCTAGATCCTTTGAGACCATAGTGAACCCGAGGGGACAGCGGCCGGTGCTACGCCCGTGTCCGCGGAAATCGAAAATAGCCACCGAGAAAGACCTTGAAAGTTCCTCCGCGAGGGCGACAACCTGCTTGTAGTATCCACCCACGATCGCGGGATGGGCGACCACGACCGCTTTTTCCCGGTTCCGTCCGAGCAGCGTGCAGAAGAGCTCGACTCCATCGGTCGAGGGGGTGTAAAAGACACGGTGCTCGACTCCAGGAGACCGGCGCCTCGTCTTCAGCTCGCGAAGGACCGGCACCATCGCGACAAGCGTTTTTGTCCTCTGACCGTATTTCATAACCGGCGAGTAGTATAATCCAAAAAAGGAGTTCGTGATGCAGAAACGACTACCAAGAATAAGGGAAGTATACAGGGGCGTGCGAAAAAGGGTTCCGCCCCCCACCAGGGTGGAGCCCGACAGGCGCGAGAAGCTGCGGCGCAGTCAGGATAAGAAGGAGATAGAGGATCAAACGAAGCGCGGAAAGCGTGAGAAGAACATAGGAGAGGAGCAACAGAGATGATACTGGAGAAGTCCTGGGGTCTCATAAAGGAATATACCCTCAACCAGATAAGCACCGTGAAGATGATAGTAGTATCGGCTGGGGAGTCCACCAGCGTTCATTACCACAACCTGAGGGACGACATGTGGGTGATACTTGACGACGGCTTGAAGGTGGAAGTCGGAGAGCAGGTTTACCGTCCAAGCGCCGGCGACGAGTTCGTGATCCGCGCGGGTACGAAACACAGCATAGCCGCGGTAGACAAGCCCGGCCGCGTGCTCGAGATAGACTTCGGATTCACGACCGAGGACGATGTCTTTCACTCGGAGGAGCGGGAAGGCCCGGCTGCGGGTGGAGCGAATGAGTGATCCGGCGGTTTCTGGTTTTGCGCAAGACCTGAGCACAACGGGGCTGTTCGTGGCGCTGTTTTTCTTTCAAGGCCCACGGAGATAATATAAAATAACCGCCAGACGTCGGATTATTTTCACGGGGAGAGGTGCTTTGACTGCATTTTCACGCAAAAGAACGGTCTCGGAGATAGTGGAGAGTTACCACAAAGGCATGACCGAAGAGGACATCGCTGACCTGTGGGACGATGAAACCGAGAAGGTGGTCCAGGGGATATACAAGGGGTTGCTCACCTGCGTCGATGATGAGCTTTATATCCAGGAGTTCCTGCCTTTTGGCAGCATGTACAGGCTTGCGGGTCAGCACGGAGTCACGAGGAGGACGTCCAACATCCCCATCGACAAGGTCATGCAGGAGCACATACTGTTGCGAGACGTCTTCTGGGAGTACAAACGTGCCCGGTCGACGAGAGAACACGATTTCGCCGTCGAAAAACGCATCTGCCAGTGCTTCAACAGCCTCATGCAGGCTACGGTGCAGGCATATCAGACCAAGGAACCGACGATGGACGCTTTGAGCCCGTTGCGGGACGAGGTGACGGGCATATTCGGAGAAAGCTACTTCTTGACCCGTCTTGAAGAAGAGGTCAAACGGTCGGAGCGGTACCTCCGGGACCTCACGGTTGTCCTGTTCCGTGTCAAGCACAGTTTTAGCGAGGGTTCCCAGGAGGAGATTGAACTGCTGCGGGGTGTGGCGAGGGTGCTTCGCAGGAACTCCCGGGCCTCGGATATTCTCGGGCGAATTAACCGGGTGGAGTTCGCGATGATGCTCTCGGAGTCATCGTACGCCGAGGCTAACAAAGCAGGGGAAAGGTTTAAGAACCTCCTGCTCGAGTACCTTGTCGGCATGGGTGCCGACAATGCCGGCGTTGGCATCGACCTGGGTTTTGCGGCATATCCCGAGCACGGGAAAGAGGCAGAGGTGTTGATGGAGGAAGCAGCCGCAAGCATCGTGAGGGCGGAAGCGGGAGAATCCTGATCACTTATAACGATGGTTTTTGACTTCAGAAATATCGCAAGAGAAGAGATCAAAGACATACCTGTCTACAACCCCGGTCTTGACGTAGACGACGTAAAGCGCAAATACGGGGTCGAGCGGGTGATAAAGCTCGCGTCAAATGAGAACCCCCTTGGGCCCTCGCCGCTCGCGGTTGAGGCTGTCAGCAATGCCGTCTTGGACGTTTCCCTTTATCCCGACGGAAACTGCACGGCGCTGCGGCAGAAACTTGCGGGAATGCTCGGGGTCGGGCCGGAGAACCTCGTTTTCGGCAACGGCACCGATGAGATAATCGACTTCATCTTCTACGCGTTCTTCGACCCTGGCGACCGCGCGGTCATGGGAGACCCCACGTTCTCTTCCTATTTCCTCTCGGGCATGACGATGGGCGCCGAGATGGTCTACGTGAGGCTCTTCGAGCATCAGCATGAAGTGGAACAGATGCTAAAGGCGGTTGACGGGCGCACCAAGGGCTTGCTGGTGGGGACCCCCCACAACCCTACCGGTACGATTTGCTCAAAGGAAGAGCTCGATATGGCGCTTGAAAGTCTCCCGCGGGATGTCCTCCTGGTGTGGGACGAGGCATACCGTGAGTATGTCGAGGACCCCGCTTACCCGGAGAGCGTCCCTTACCTCGAGCGCTACCCGAACCTCATAGTGCTGCGGACGTTCTCGAAGATATACGGCCTCGCGGGGCTGAGGGTCGGCTACGGTATCGCGGACCCCGGCGTGGTCGACCTCCTGGAGAGGGTGAGGCCTCCCTTCAACGTCAACCGACTCGCCCAGGTCGCCGCGTTTGCGGCCCTTGACGATACACAGCATGTAGAGAATAGCCGTAGAGTGAACAGCGAGGGGAAGCGTTTCCTGACCGACGAGCTTTTACAGCTCGGCCTGCGGCCCGTTTCCACTCAAGCGAACTTCATCCTGTTTGCTTACGAAGATGTGATCGATGGACTTCCCGCGAGGCTGCTCGAGAAGGGCATAATCGTGCGTGACGGGGCACAGCTGGGTTATCCGGGCTATATACGGCTGACGATAGGGACGCCAGAGCAGAACAGCGAAGTGATAAGCGTAATACGTGACCTGATAAGTTGACGTGGACAGGGGGATATCACCTTGCGAGCTACTATCGTGATCCCCAGCTACTGGGGCCGCACATCGACTGAGGCGCTCAACCTCGAGGATGCCGTCTATGACCATCCAACCCCCCTTGATGAAACCGGGACCCTGGAGCGCGCGCTTGAAAGTATCAAGGTGCTCAAGAACCGCGATTTCAACGTTGTGGTCATTGCTGCTGCCACGGACCCGGGGCTTTCCTCTAGAGTCGAGGAGAAGGTAAAGCGCATGGTAGCTCCTTTCAGAAACGAGTTCCCGGTCGAGTGCGTTTCGCGCTCGTTCGGGGCGAAGGTAGTGGAGCGGGTCGGAGAAATGGGCTTTACCGACGCCGAGAGACTTGTATCGCTCACCGGTTATTCGAACATACGCAATATGTGCCTGATAGTCACTGAGCTTGCCCGCTCCGAGGTCTCGGTGCTTTTCGACGATGACGAGGTCTACGAGGATCCGGATTACCTTGACAAGGTCTTCGAGAAAATCGGAAAGGAACACGGGGGGAAGTCAGTTGGCGCCATAGCCGGTTATTACGTACGTCCCGAGGGCGGATACCTGCTCCCACCCCCCGATGACTGGTGGATGGCCGAGTGGCCCATGGTCGAGGCGATGAACGAGGCGTTCAAGATCATTGACGAGGAGCCGAGGCTGAAGCCGACCCCATTCGTCTTCGGCGGGAACATGTGCATATACAGGGACGTCTTTCGCCGCGTGGCTTTCGACCCCAACGTCCGGCGTGGCGAGGACATAGACTACCTGGTGAACTGCAAGTTCTTCGGGATCGATTTCCTGCTGGACCGGGAGCTGTCCATCCGCCACCTGCCCCCGAAGAGCTGCGCCCCCGCCTGGCAGCAGTTCAGGGAGAACATCTACAGGTTCGTATACGCCAGGCAGAAGCTGCGCCAGCAGAAGCAGGTCGATGGAATGCGGCATGTCGACATAGAGGAGCTGGACCCCTATCCGGGGCGCTGTATGCGAGACGACCTGGAAGATCTCGTCTTCCGCACGTCGGTGCTCATGGGTCTTCATTACATGAATGTGGGTGACGAGTTCGGGTTCACCGAGAGTATGCGCAACATTCATCTTGCCCGTTACGACGCGCCGCCAGACTTCGATACATTCATGCTATATCTTGAATATCAACGGCGCTGGGAGGAATTGATGGGATATTTATCGAAGGATGAGATGCTCTCAGGGCAGTTGCTCGGGGGCATGTGAGTTACGTTTGCACAGGACAAGTCTGGCCCAGCGTGATACCGGAGGTATAAATGGATCTGGCACCGGCAGTGTCACCCGAGATAAACCAGCAGATTCGCGATATCGGCAGTGCCGAAGTCATGGTAGCGATCCCCGCATACAACAACGAGAGGACGATATCGCAAGTGATGGAGGTGGCCGCTGAAGGCCTGACCACATTTTTCGCGGACACGAAATCAGTCATCTTCGTCTGCGAGGGGGGTTCGCTTGACGAGACGAAGAACGTGGCGCGGATGACGGATATCGGGGTGAGCGTTGACAAGATGGTCGGCACGTACAGGGGCGAGTCCGGGAAGGGCAACGCCATGCGCGCCGTCTTCCAGGCCGCCTTGACACTCGGGGTAAAGGGTTGCGCTTTGATCGATGGAGACACGAGGAGCATGAGCCCCGACTGGGTAAACAACCTGCTGACGCCTATCGTGCGCGAAAACTACGATTTCGTGGCGCCGTATTACAAGCGTTACAAGTTCGACGGGACCATCACCAACATCATCGTCTACCCGATGATAAGCGCGCTCTACGGCAAAAGGCTCAGGCAGCCGATCGGCGGGGAATACGGGCTGTCAAAGAGTTTCCTCAATCTGCTCGCCAAAGAAGACGTCTGGGACGTTTTCGTAGGCCAGTTCGGGATAGACGCGTGGATGTCCATCACCGCCATCACAAAGGGTATAAGGATATGCCAGGCGAATCTCGGCGCCAAGGTCCACGCCGCCAAGGATCCAGCTTTCAAGCTGGGACCGATGTATCTGCACGTCATCTCGACCCTTTTCCGGTCGATGACGAAGTACCAGGACCACTGGATGAAGGTCAATACCTTCGAGGATGTCAAATTGGAGGGGACAACTCTTCCCTGGGAACCCGAGCCGATGCCGATCAGCGTCACAAGGCTGGTGGATGAGTTCAATATGGGGATGGCCCACTTCTCCTCGCTGTACAAAGAGATACTGAGCGAGGAGAACTACAGCCGCCTTGCCCAGATAGCAAGGTCCGAGGTCTGCATGCCCGAGGGATACTGTGATTTTTTCATCCCGTCGGACCTCTGGGCCAGGATCGTCTACGACCTCGCGGTGGTTTTCAACTGCTGGAAGGGTAACACCCACAAGTTGATAGACCTGTCTTCGCCCCTTTATTTCGGGAAGGTAGCCTCTTTCACAAACCGTACTATCGACCTCAACTACGATGAGACGGAGAAGGTGATCGAGGACAACAGGCGCTCGTTCGAGAACGAGAAGGTCTACCTGGTCAACCGCTGGAAAGAGATGAAAGCCGGGGATGTCTGTACGATATAGTTCAGGGGCTCGCGGTCATGCTTGCGCCTACCTGTTCGCGGCGGCAGCAGATGTAACGGACCCGGTCCCTGACCTAGTAGAGCGCGTTTACGAAGGCTACATTCGAAGTGCAGATGATCCCGTAGACCCTTGATGCTCCCATTTTGACGAGAGACCGGGCCAAAGCCCGGCCGCCGGTCATCTGTCCGGACGCCTTTTACCCCAACGTCTTACTCAAATGTTATCTTTCAAAGCGGGGCTCTATCCCGTTGACGATGTTCACGGGAATGTTGCCGTTCAGCACGGCTGCCACGTTGGTTAGCGACAGGTCGATGATGCGGAGCCTCGACTCGTTGGTGGCGCCGGCAATGTGCGATGTGAGTATCGTATAAGGAGCATTGAGAAGAGGGTTATCGGCACTGATGGGTTCCTTTGTGAAGACGTCGATCCCGGCGCCACCCAGCTTTCCTTCGGTCAACGCTGTTGCAAGGGCTTCTTCGTCAACGACCTGCCCGCGAGACGCATTGACCAGGATGGCGCCCGGTTTCATGGCGGCGATTCGCTCAGCGCTCATTATATTATCGGTCTCCGGGGTCAGGGGTACGTGGAGCGTTACGACATCGGACTCGGAGATGAGGTCGTCAAGGGGGCGGAAGATGAGGCCCAGCTCCTTTTCCTCTTCGGGAGCAAGAGGAACGGTATCATAGTAGATCATCCGGCAGCCGAAAGCTCTCGCACGCCTGGCGACCTCTCTGCCGATCTGGCCGGCGCCGATGATCCCCAGTGTCTTCTGGAACAACTCGAAGACGCCGTAGTTCGCCATCTCGTCCTGGACCCACACGGCATTCCTGGTCTTATCGTGACAGAGCATAAGTTTCTTAAGGCATCCGAGTATCACCATCATGGTGTGCTCGGCAACAGCGTTAGAGTTCGCGCCGGACGCGTTCGCGACAGGGATGCCCTGTTTCGCTGCTTCATCGACGTCGATGTGCTGGTAACCGGTCGAGGGCTGCTGTACGAATATGCATCTCGCCGCGGCCCGGAAGACGTCGGCGTCCATCGCGACGTTATTCGTGTAGTCCCCGATGATTACGTAAGAGTCTGAAACGGTTTCGATGAGCTCTTCCTTGGTGCTGCCCTTATATGTCACGACCTCCAGGTCCTGCAACTGCTCCTCGGTCGCCTTCGCCTTGAAGAGGATTTCAACAAGCTCTTCGGGGAGCGGCGAAAGCACGAGAATCTTCTTCCTGGCCATGTTAGCCTCCAGGGTGGTTTCAAGGTGATCGACCGGGTAATAATTCTATCTGTTATAATCCTGGCGGGCGACTACCGGGATATCAAATACTGACATGAACAACTTATCGACCGGGACAATGACATACATGTGGATTTTCGCACTGGCAGCTTCCGTTCTGCTGGGATACTGGGCTGGAAGGGTGGGGATGCGTAACGGCCGTAGCTTCGGCCTCTGTTTCTTACTGGGTTTCTTGCTCGGGATCATCGGGGTCTTGATCGTGTACGTTATCGGCCCGGCGCGGGATGCGCGGACAGATCCCTATCGGGCCTCGGGTGAAGCGGGACCTGCGGAAGGACCAGGGCAGAGACGTCTGAAAGTCTGCCCTTATTGTGAAAAGTTCATCCCTTATGAAGCTGCGTACTGCCAGTATTGCGGCGCGGGGATTTCTGCAGACGAAACCAGGAGATAAGACTATCGCGCAGCATTATGAAAAAGCCCCTTTCGGGGCTTTTTCTCGCTAACAGCTCTTGGAGCACTTACAGGTGCTTGCAGCCTTCTTGGCTACCTTCTTAATGCGCATCACCCGTCTCCTTTCTAGATGGGCTCCTCTGGTAAATATATTATTCCGGGAATCCCGATATTTCAATACAGAAGCGTTAAATAATCGTTTCGAAACAGGTACTTGACTATTCTGATGCTGGTGACGGTAAATATACCTGGCTGGGAGGCGCAATGGGTGATTTTCCGGAGTTCGAGAAAAGAATAGACGCCTTTGTGCAAAAGGTCCTCAGACCGAGCGATAAAGAGGTGCTGAAGAGGTTGTTGTGCGCCGACTGCCAGTTCTTTACGCCGGGCGAGGACGAGGAACTTGAATGCGGCTGTTACCGCATGTTGGAGAGACTCATATTCAGTGGCCGGATCACCCTGGAGCAATTGGCCGATGCCCTCAAATAGATTCCTGAGAATCGCGGACGGCGTTTTCCTGAAGAAGCTGGAGTTCCCCGCCGTATACAACACCCTGTCGGACGAGTTGTACGAGGTTGACCCAATCGGTTTTTCCGAGCTCGAGCGTTGTGATGGGACGCTGGAAGCACCAGACTCGAGGTTCCCTTCCGAGTTTCTCGATTATTGTATCGAGGAAGGCATTCTCGTCGAGATGAACGAGCAGGATACGCGACCGGTTCAAGTTGGGTACAACGAGACCCCTACACTGAGGTATTTGATGTTGGAGGTGACGGACCGCTGCAACCTTACGTGCCGTCACTGCTATCTGGGAGATGGGAGCGGCCGGGAGCTGGAACTTTCCACCATCAGAGGTGTTCTTGGCGAGCTTGGCCAAATGGGGGGGCTCCGGCTTATCCTCACGGGCGGCGAGCCCCTTCTCCACCCTCGGTTCAGCGAGATAAACATGATGGCAGGCGGAAGGTCTTTCAGGTCGATCCTGGTGACAAACGCCACGCTCATTGACGACAGGACCGCTGAGGCGCTTCGGTTCAACGAGGTGCAGGTATCGCTCGACGGGATGGAAAAAGGTCATGACTACATACGTGGCGCGGGCAGTTTCAAGAAGGCGCTTCGGGGAATGGATTCGCTGCGCAGGGCCGGCAAAGCTCTGTCCGTGGCAACCATGGTGCACCGCGAGAACATGGATGAGCTTGACCGGCTGGAGTCCCTGGTGCGCGAGAGCGAAGCGATATCCTGGACTCTTGATGTCCCCTGCGAGGCCGGGAGAATCTCGGGTGGCGGCGATGATTTGATCCCTGCCATGGAAGACTGCCTGAAAGCGATGGAGCGCTCTTTCGGCTCCGAACTGCACGAGCCTTCGGAACAGTATGGGTGCGGGGCGCATCTTGCGTGTGTCAAGGCCAGCGGGGTCTTGACCAAGTGCGGGTTTTACGAGGACTGGGACGGAGGCAAGGTGGAGGATGGGTTGAGAAAGGCCTGGATCTCGCTCCCGAAGTTGAAGCTTGCGGACCTCGAATGTGATTGCACATACTTGCCTGATTGCGGGGGAGGCTGCCGCTTCCGGGCGGAGCGGTTTTCGGGAAGGACGGGACCTGACCCGCTGAAATGTTTCCAGTTTGGCGTCCGGTTAGATGGCTGAACACTCCTCTATGCGTATTGATTCGAGCGAGGTCGTAAAGATCACCGGGGTCATCAGCGCTCTGCCCTGAACTGACCGATATGGAGTTGCGCAGTTACTTGCGCTTCGGGGCCGACGGTAAAGCGGAACTTATGACCGGGGACCCCGGACTGGAACCGATGTTGACGATAGCGATTACCTCGGAGACCCTGCACAAAATGGTGACCGGGGAGGCGAATCCTGCCGTGGCATTCGCGCTGTGAAAGGTCAAGATCTCGGGTGCACCGACAATGAAGCTTGGCATTATCGGTGGTGACTTCATCGATATGCTCTTCAGGTGTTATAGAGAGGCCCTGGGCGAATAGCTGTTCTCATTTCAGATGTTCCGTAGTAGATCCTTTTCCGCATTTCCTGGTTTTCCACATTTAAAAATGGGACAATGCTCCACGTCCATATATTGTATTTGATATCCTTGATATCCACAATATATTCCACATTTAAACAATAAACTCCCAGATAATCCCAGCTTAGCCTTTAAAAACAGGTGCAAGAGCCTAAAGTTTTAGGGAAAGATGGCCGATAGGTGTTGTAAATTGGAGAGAGATGGTGTAAAGTGGGGCAGTGTGGCGAAAGGATCGATGATGTTGCTCGGAGACTACAAGAGAGCGATTGACGCAAAGGGTCGAATAATACTGCCCCGCGAGATGAGGCAGGAGTTCGGCACCGGGCTGATAGTGACCAAGGGTCTCGATAACTGCCTTCTTCTATACCCGGTTGATGAGTGGCAGAAGCTAATTGCGCGCATAGAGGGAATGCCTGCCGGGAGTGAGGCGACGAGAAGGTTCTCGAGGCTTTTTTTCTCGAGCGCGAGCCACCTGATGCCGGACGGCCAGGGGAGGATCCTTGTTCCTCCCACTTTAAGAGAGATGGCCCGGCTATCGAAGGAAGTGGTCATCGTGGGCGTTTCGAACAAAGCGGAGGTCTGGAACCCGAAAAGGTGGGAGGAGTACAAGAGGGAAAGCTCGGAGCAGTACGACCAGAGCGCGTCCGAAATCGGGTTTTAACAGATGGAAAGCGAAATGGGCGGTGCGGTACACCGGCCGGTTATGGTTTCGGAGGTCCTTGAGTATCTGAAGCCAGAGAAAGGAAAGGTGATCGTAGATGGCACAGTCGGTACAGGTGGACATGCTGAGAGTATCCTTGGGCACATCATGCCGGGAGGACGCCTCATTGCTATTGACCGGGATCCGGCGGCAATCTCCAAGGCGCGAGAACGGCTGGGCGAAGTGGCTCCGGCGGCCGGTTACCATTGCGAAAATTACCGAGATATACGATCCGTCCTTGATGTTGAGGGGGTAGATCGGGTGGATGGCATCCTTCTGGACCTGGGGGTGTCATCGATCCAGCTGGAAGACCCCGATCGAGGATTCAGCTACCGGAAGGATGGACCGCTCGATATGAAGATGGGGCCGGACGCCATGGTTAGCGCAGCGGAGATAGTCAACGGGGAGTCCGAGGACGAGATAACCCGGATTCTCTACAGTTATGGAGAAGAGCGGTGGGCCAGGCGAATTGCTCACTTCATCATAGAGACTCGGAAGCGCCGACCGATACTGACAACACATCAACTGGTTGAGGTTGTTTTGAATGCTGTCCCCGCAGGTGCAAGGCGGGGCCGCAAACATCCGGCCAGAAAGACATTCCAGGCGCTCCGAATCGCGGTGAACCACGAACTCGAGGATCTAAGGGAGGGGATATCGCAAGGAATCGAGTGTCTGGCCCTGGCCGGGCGGATGGTCATCCTTACTTACCAGTCCCTTGAGGACCGGATAGTAAAGAGTACCTTCAGCTCCCTGGCGAAAGGATCGGCTTATCCGCCCGGCGAACCGCTTATTTCCGAACCGATACTTCGTATCCTCACGAGTAGGCCGGTGAGGCCTGCCGAAGAAGAGACACTTAAAAACCCACGTAGCCGCAGCGCGAAGTTAAGGGCGGCGGAGCGGATAAGGTATGGAGAAGATGAAACGCGCAGGTGTGAAGAGGTCCCGTAAGAAAAGAAAGCCGGCGAGGTCTAAACGAAGAAAAGACCTTGATTTCGGCTTCTTTATTTTAGTCTGTGTGATACTGGCGGGTGTCGGCGTGTTCATACTCGTACAGCACCAGCATTCCGTTACGAGCGAGCTCAAGCAGCAGAAGATTGAAAAACAGATTGCAGGTGAAAAGGCGAAGCAGGAGACACTAAGGATAAAGCTCGCCAGGTTGAAATCACCCGCTCGTATTTCGAGGATCGCCCAGGATGAGCTGGGGATGATCGAGCCCGGCGGGGTAATCTACCTTAGGTACAAGAGGGACTCGAACGGCAAAATAATTTGTCGGAGCTCTTATGAAAAAAGAAGCCAGGAAGCGGACCAACAACAGACCGGCGACGAATCGGGCTACCCGGGTGGGGAGCAGGACCGGTCGATCACAAAGAGGTAATCACGGGCCGCCTGCCGTGAGCAGGAAGAAAGACAGGCGGATGGCTGTCGTCGCTTTAATCATGATCGTTGGTCTGGTGGCGGTGGTCGGTAAGCTCGTGATACTTCAGAGCCTCCAGGCGGGCAAGTACCTCAAGCTCGGGAGTGAGCAGAGGGAGCTTTTTATCAATATCACTCCCAGAAGGGGGACGATATTTGACCGCGAGGGAGAGGTCATGGCCCTCAGCGAGGATGTGACCACCGTATATGCCACCCCTTATCAGGTCAAGCGTCGCGACCAGACGGCGAAAAAGATCGCGCAGGTTCTGGGTGAAGACCCCGAGGATGTAGAGAAGAAACTCGCTGCGCACTCCGGCTTCGTATACATCGCGCGAAAAATCGACAACAACGTAGCCAAACGCATCAAGAATATGGATCTGCCGGGAATAGGCTTCGTCGAGGAAAGCAAGAGGTTGTACCCGCTGGGCATGGATGCGGCACAGGTCCTGGGCCTTGTGGATGTCGAGAACGATGGGCAGGCGGGCCTCGAGCTCTACTACGAGGATATTCTTGGCGGCAAACCGGGAGAGATACTGCTGGAAAAAGATGCTACCGGGAATCCTATACCAGGAAGCGAGAAAAGGAGAATACCTGCCGTCGAGGGAGTGGATCTGGAACTTACCATGGACAAGGACATACAGATATGCATGGAGAACGCACTTTCTAGCGCGGTTGAACGAAACGGGGCCAAGGCCGGGACCGCGCTGGTGATGGACTGCAACACTGGAGATATCCTGGCGATGGCAAGCGTCCCGAGCTTTGACCCGAACGACAGGGAGGATGTGAAACCCGCATCAATGCGGAACCGCGCGATAACGGACGTATATGAACCGGGGTCTGCTTTGAAGATCATCCCGGCGGTGGCCGCGCTCGAGGAGAACATAGTGAATCCCGATACAAGTATTTACGTACCTTCAAAGCTGCAGGTGACAGACAAGGTGTTCAAGGACGCGGAGCCGAAGCCCTCGAGGCAGTTGACCTTCAGCCAGATAATAAGCGAATCATCCAACGTGGGAACTATCGAGGTTGCGTTGAAGCTCGGCAGGGAACGTCTCAGCAGGTACTTTGCCAGATTCGGGCTGGGGCACAAGACGGGGGTAGATTTCCCGGGCGAGGTAAGCGGCCTGGTGCCGCACCTCTCTGAATGGACTGGAACGAGCGTTGCCGCGATGAGCATCGGCCAGGGTATCTCGACTACACCGCTGCAGCTGGCATCGGTGGCCGGAACGATCGCAAACGGTGGGAGGAGGGTCTACCCGCACTTCTTGAAGGCAAAAGTCGCCGGTAAGGGAGTCGTCGACATGGGCCTGGGCGGCCTCGGCGAGGAGGTCGTATCTCGTGATGCCTGCGAGAAGTTGACGGAGATCATGGAGCAGGTCGTCGCGCCAGGCGGGACCGCTCCCACCGCCGCGGTTAAGTACTACCGGATTGCGGGAAAGACGGGAACCGCTTCCAAGCCCATCATGGGAGGGAAAGGATATAGTTCGACCTACATGGCTACGTTCGTCGGCTTCGCGCCGGCCGATAACCCGAGAGTCGTGGCCCTGGTCGTACTCGATGAGCCCACGCCGATATGGGGCGGTGTCGTCAGCGCCCCCGTTTTCAGCGAGATAATGGGGTTCAGCCTGCAGCATCTCAAGGCACCCCCGAGCTGGGGGAATCCCGGGGAGAAGTGAGCCGAAAGTGAATGAGACCGCGAGGATATGCGTTGAGCTAATAAGGAGCGGCCTTCACCGCGGGGGGAGGCAATACTTGACTTTGTGCACGTCCAGGTCTACAAGAGACCATGGAAATTTTGGCCACGAGGGCAGGATGAGAGTGAGGCATGCTACTAAGCGAACTTCTGGACATCCTTGACGAGAAATATGTCGTGGGGTTTCGGGACCTGGAGCTTCCCGGACTCGCTTATGACAGTCGTCTGGTGGAGCCTCGAGAGGCTTTTTTCTGTATCAAGGGACTTGTCACGGATGGGCACCTGTACGCGGCAGATGCCGTGAGCAGGGGTGCCGCGGTCCTTTTCATCGAGAAAGACCTCGAGCAAGAAGTCGGCGGAGAAGTCGTCTTGGTGAAGGTACCGGACACCCGCCAAGCCATGGCGCACTGCTCCGCACGTTTTTTCGGCGATCCCTCAGGTGAGCTGAAGGTGGTCGGGGTGACAGGGACGAACGGCAAGACCACAACCACCTACCTGGTGGAGGGTGTTTGCCGAGAGGCGGGATACAAGACGGGGATAATAGGAACGGTGGAGTCCCATATAGGGAGCGTTATCGAACCCGTCACAAGGACGACCCCCGAGTCACTCGACCTTCAGCGGTTGCTTCGCAGGATGGTGGATGATGGCGTAGAGGTCGTAGCCATGGAGGTATCGTCCCATGGCCTGGAACTCAAAAGAGTGAACGGCTGCAGGTTTGAAGTCGTTTTATTCACGAACCTTACCCAGGACCACCTGGATTTTCACATCTCAATAGAGGAGTATTTCGGGGCGAAGAGGAGGCTTTTCACCGGGGACGAGTTCGGGTCCGGGCGCAGGGCGCTGGTAAATATCGACGACCCGTTCGGCAGGAGGCTCTCAGAGGATACGGAGCTTGCCGTTAAGAGCTTCGGGCTGGACCGGGAGGCTGACATCAGGGGCACAGGTGTCCAGGTCTCGGCGAGGGGCAACCGGTTCACGCTGGAGTACGATGGCGAGTCGATATCGCTCCTGACTGCCCTACAGGGAAGGTTCAACGTCTACAACTGCCTTGCGGCTGCAGGCGTTGCCGTTGATTTTGGTTTAGACGCCGATAGCATGGCCAGGGGGCTCGAGAGCCTCAAGGGGGTGCCCGGACGTTTTGAGAACATAGACTGCGGGCAGGACTTCACCGTCATAGTGGACTACGCTCATACACCTGACGGGATCCGCAGTCTGCTCGAGGCCTGCAGGGAGGTCACCTCTGGCCGCGTGATCGTCGTTGTCGGTTCCGGCGGTGACCGTGACCGCTCAAAGCGACCGCTAATGGGTAGGGTCGGGACAGAGATGTCCGACCTCTGCATTGTTACTTCAGACAACCCCCGCAGCGAAAAGCCTGAGTTGATAATCGAGATGATACTCGAGGGAGTAAGGGACAGGTTCCCCCCTGAAAGGTACATAGTCGAGGTCGACCGGCGGAGCGCAATATATAAGGCCATAGGTGAAGCCCGCACGGGGGACCTGGTCGTGGTTGCGGGAAAGGGACACGAGAGCGGACAGATCTTTGCTGACAAGGTCATCCCGTTTGACGATCGGCAGGTAGTGCGCGAAGGTCTTAAGGAGGTGGCCGGTGCGGAGTGTTAGCCTCGGGCAGGTGGCACGGGCGACCGGCGGCGAGCTGGCAGGACCCGGGCGCCTTATGATATCAAGCGTGGGGACCGATTCGCGCGATCAACCGGTGAAAGACCTGTTCTTCGCCCTCAAAGGCGAACGCTACGACGGGCACTCGTTCCTTGGAGAGGTGATTTCGGCCGGCGCGAAGGCGGCCGTCGTAGAGCGTGGCGATCCCAAGCTGGCGGGTCTCAGGCGCAGGCACGCTGATTATCCGCTGGTGATAGTTCACGACACACTGGAGGCGCTCGGGGACCTCGCCGGCTGGGTCAGAGGGCGACTCGACATCCTTGTAGTTGGAATAACCGGCAGCACCGGAAAGACATGCACAAAGGACCTCCTGTCTTCGATCGTGGAGGGCGAACATCCGGTTTGTGTGTCGCCGGGCAATTACAACAACGAGATCGGTACACCGCTCACGATATTCTCAGTGGAGAAAAAGGACCGGGTGTTGGTTGTAGAGATGGCGGCCCGCCATCCTGGTGATATCAGGCGGTTATCCCAGATCGCCAAACCGCGATTCGGAATAATCACGAATGTGGACGTGACGCATCTTGAGCTCTTCCGGGACCCGGAAGGGGTTGCGAAAGCCAAGTCTGAGCTAGCGGCCGCTCTTCCGGAAGATGGTGTCTTATTCTTGAACGCGGAGAACCGATGGTCCGCCTGGATAGCCAGAAGGACCCGAGCCAGGGTCGTGAAGTTCGGCTATTCCCGCAGGGCCCAATACCGCGCTACAAATGTGAGGCTGAGCGCGAAAGGTGAACCGTCTTTCATGCTCTCGGGCCCCGGTTTCAAGTCGGAAGTAACACTGAGGGTAGTCGGCAAGCACCAGGTGGAGAACGCACTGGCGGCAGCGGCGTGCGCTCACGAGCTCGGGTTATCCCCGGAGGTGATTGCGGACGGTCTGGCACGGGGGAGTTTGTCGCAATGGAGGATGGAGGTATCCGAGGCGGATGGGGGTTACCTGGTGATTAACGACGCATACAACGCGAGTCCTCATTCGATGCAAGCGGCGCTCGAGACGCTTAAGGTGGTCGGCGGGACCAGGAGGACCATAGCAGTACTGGGGTGCATGGCTGAACTGGGCCGGGCCAGGAGAGACTACCACATCGAGATCGGTCGGTTTGTCGCCTCCCTAGATATAGACATCCTTGTCTGTGTCGGCAGCGCGGCAAGAGACTACGCGGTGGCGGCATTGGGAGCGGGGTTGCCTAGGGGCAGCGTTTTTCGATGTGAGGTCAATAAAGATGCGCTCCAGTTGCTGAGGGACATCGTTGAGCCCGGAGACGTGATACTCGTCAAAGCATCGAGGGTGATGGGCATGGAGTCGTTGGCGCACGCGCTCGGCTCTTCCGGGTTTCTGATGAGGGCGGCGGCCAATGTATAGGGTTCTCCTGGCGGGCATCATATCGGGGTTTATCTGCTTGGTATTCACGCCGGTCCTTATCAGGCTGCTCAGAAAGAAGAGTTACGGGCAGGTCATTCGCGAGGACGGGCCACACGCCCACTTCGTCAAGAAGGGGACCCCGACGACGGGAGGCATCCTGATCGTGCTGGGGACGGCGATCGGATACCTCGTTCTCTCGCGAAGGACACCCGAGGGGCTGCTCGTGATCGGGACGATGGCGGCCTGCGGCCTGCTGGGGTTCGTGGACGACTGGATCCAGGTTCGAAAAAAGCGCTCACTGGGGCTGAAGCCCTCGGTGAAGTTCCTGGTTCAACTGGTGATAGCCGTGGCGTTTACTGTGATCGGTACCCACTACTGCCACCTGTCAACAAAGTTGAGTTTCATAGGGGAGACAAAGATCGACCTCGGGCCGTTCTTATTCCTTCTTGTGTTTGTGATGCTGGTTGGGTCGTCGAACGCTGTCAATCTTACCGACGGACTTGACGGGCTGGCCACCGGTTCCATGATACTGGTGATGGCAGCCTACCTGCTGATCGCGTTCACCATGTTTCGCCACCCGATCACACAGCATCCCAGGTTCTATAGGTTTTCTGGCCAGCCCGCGCTCGACATCGCTATAATCTCCGGCGCGGTAATGGGAGCGTGCGTGGGGTTCCTCTGGTGGAACGCCGCTCCGGCGCATATCTTCATGGGTGATACCGGTTCACTGGCTCTCGGGGGGGTCATGGCTGCGACCGCGATCATGACAAGGACCGAGCTTCTCCTCATCATCCTCGGCGGCCTTTTCGTTATTGAGACGCTTTCGGTGATAATCCAGGTCGGCGTCTTCAAACTGACCGGCGGTAAGAGGGTTTTCAGGATGGCGCCCATCCATCACCATTTCGAGCTCATGGGATGGTCGGAGTTCACCGTGATGATAAGGCTCTGGATCGTCTGCGGGTTCTGCGTTGTTGTCGGGTTTGCATTGTTTTACGTGGATTTCGTCTCGAGGGTGCCTTCATGAGAGAGTGGTCGGACAAGAAAGTACTCGTCGTAGGGCTGGGTGAGAGCGGTTACGCGGCAGCTAGGGTGCTGCTCGAGTTGGGAGCAACCGTCTCGGTGGTCGACAGCTCCGAGGAGCCATCGTGCGTGGGGCGTGCGGATGAGCTAAGCGCAGCCGGCGGTGCCGTGTGGCTGGGGGTTTCCGTTCCCGGCGACATCAAGGGTTACGACATCCTGGTAGCAAGCCCCGGTGTGCCGAACGGCGCTCCGGTCCTGGTGGAGGCACGTCGCGCCGGGGTCAAGGTGATAAGTGAGATAGAGCTCGGCTACGACCTGATTCCAGACATCATGGTAGCGGTGACAGGGACGAACGGGAAGACGACGACAACGAGACTTATCGCCGGTATCCTCGACAGGCCCGGACGGCGTGCTCTGGAGTGCGGGAATATAGGCAACCCGCTGGTAGGAGTTTACGGCACAGCGGGGCCGGAGGACATACTGGTCGTAGAGGTCTCGAGCTTTCAGCTCCAGAATATCGAGAATTTCCGCGGTCACATCGCGGTTTCGCTCAATATCGCGCCCGACCATTTCGACTGGCACAGGGATTTACGTGAGTACCGCGAGGCCAAGATGCGCCTCGTCGAGAATCAGGGGCCGGAGGATTTCTTGATCTACAACATCGAGGATGAGTTCTGCAGGGACCTCGCCGGGCGGACGGTCGGACAGGCGATCGGGTTTGGCATGAAGGAGGCGCCTGCAAGCGGCCTCTGGGTAGAGGACGGGTGGATAATAGCGGGAGGACCGATTCGTGCCGGGTGCCGGCTAATGCCCCTGAACGAGATCAAACTCAAGGGAATGCATAATGCTATGAACGTCATGGCCGCGGCGGGTGCAGCTCTCGTTCTGGGGGAAGAGCCAGAATCTATCCGCATGGCAGTCGGGAGGTTCGAAGGCCTCGAGCACAGGATGGAGTTCGTACGAAGCGTCAAGGACGTTTCTTTCTATAACGACTCAAAGGCGACAAACCCTAGTGCGGCGCTAAGCGCCGTCAGGTCCTTAGATGAACCCATCGTCGTGATAATGGGAGGCAGGAACAAGGGCCTCCTGTTCGATGAGCTCGCATCCGAGTTGTGCCGGCGGTTTGATACGGGACAGCTCAAGGGCGTGGTGCTGCTCGGCGAGTGCGCGCATCAGATGCAGGAGATCATTGCCGGTGCGTGCTCATCACGGACCGAGCGGGACCGCGTGGCGATAGCTGAGAATATGGATGATTCCGTTCGAAAGGCGTTTCAACTGAGCAACAGCGGGGGAGTGGTGCTGTTTTCGCCTGCCTGCGCATCTTTCGACATGTTCGACGACTACGGTCACCGAGGTCGTGTGTTCAAGGACTCCGTGAACAAGCTCGAGGAGAAGTGATACATTTGGCGACCGCCCAGGGCACGTTACGAACCGGGAGGGTGGGGATACCAGTGAGGCGTCCCGGCTCTGTCCGAAGGGAAACCGGGCGGACGCGCGGGCGTACCGGCAGGACCAGAAAGGGAAAGCCCGCAAAGGCCACCGCAAGGGGAACGGCAGCCAGGAGAAGGGCGGTTGCAAGGAACGAGGCTGCGTACTTCGTCCTTATACCCACGGTTGCGCTGCTCTTGCTCGGTCTCGTCATGGTGTTCTCCGCCGGTTCCGTGGTGGGGATGAACAAGAGCGGAAGCGGATACCATTTCTTTCTTCAGCAGGGTGTTTGGGCCTTGCTCGGCCTCGCGTTGATGGTAGTGTTCGCAAAGATCGATTACCACAAGCTCGGCAGGGTATCGTGGGTAGGGGTCTTGATCTCGGTCGGTCTTCTCGTCCTCGTGTTGTTTACCGGCAGGGTGGCCGGCGGCGCTCGTCGCTGGCTGATGATAGGCCCGTTTAACCTGCAGCCTACGGAGATAGCGAAGTTTGCCATGGTAGTCTTTGCAGCGTACGCCCTGTCCATGAAAGGCGAGAAGGTAAAGAAGTTTATGCATCTTCTTGTTCCCGTTCTGCTGGTTGTCGGCCTGGATGCGGGGTTGATATTGATGCAGCCCGACCTGGGAAGCGCCCTTGTGCTTTGCTTAACGGTAGGTCTCGTGCTGATACTCTCGAAGAGCAGAGCCAGCCACCTGGTAACGATTGGAGCGGTGGGCGGCCTGGCGGCTCTGTATTTCATGCTGTCGGCTCCTTACAGGCGCGCGAGGCTTTTCTCGTTCGTCAACCCCTGGAGCAGTCCCAGGGGCTCCGGATATCAGGTCATACAATCGTACATCGCTCTGGGGTCAGGGCATATCAAGGGCCTTGGGCTGGGCATGAGTCGCCAGAAATTTCTCTACCTGCCAAACGCGCATACTGATTTTATCTTCGCTGTCATCGGCGAGGAGCTCGGCATGGCAGGCACACTGATGGTCGTGTTTCTCGTGGCACTCCTGGCGATCGGAGGCCTCAAGATCGCCCGCAGGGCTCCGGATGAGATAGGGAAGCTGCTGGCTGCCGGGATCACCGGGCTCATCGTGATCCAGGCTCTCGTGAACATGGGCGGAGTGACCGGGCTGTTGCCCATAACAGGTGTTCCGCTTCCGCTGGTGAGCTTCGGCGGTTGCAGCCTGTGCGTATGCATGGGCTGCATTGGTATCCTGTTGAACATAGCAGCCCAGGGACAGAGGTGAAGGAGGCTTCCTGGTTGTGCGCGTTGCAGTTACAGGAGGCGGTAGCGGAGGCCACGTGTATCCGGCTGTCGCGATAGCCAGGTACCTTATCGCTTCTCACCCTGAAATAGACGTCGTGTTCATAGGTTCCTCATCCGGTCCTGAAGCGGCGGTTGCGCTGGACCAGCGCATCGACTTCGTGGGGATCGACCTTTCGGGCTTCTCACGGAAGCGGCTGACCGAACGAATAAAGGCATTGCTTTTGTTCACCAGCGGCACTTTCAGGTGTTTGAAGTTGCTCAAGCGGCTCGAGATCTCATGTGTTGTGGGCACCGGGGGTTACGCGGCCGCGCCCGCATGCTTCGCGGCGTTACTCCGGAGGATTCCCATTATACTTAACGAGATGAACTACGAGCCAGGGCTGGTGACGCGCCTGTTGAGCCGCAGGGCCAGAGCGGTGACGCTCGCTTTCGAGGGGACGGCGGGGCTGCTGCCTCCCGGCGCGCGAACAGTACTGACGGGTGTGCCGGTTAGACCTGAGATCGAGGCGCTTCGCGATGGGAAGGAAAGGGCGCGCGCTAGGAAAGACGCGCTAGGCGAGTTCGGTATCGAGGAGGGGCTCAGGACGTTCGTCGTCTTCGGTGGCAGCCACGGTTCCGAGGCTATAAACAGGGCGGTCTGGGATGTACTGCCCGGTTTTGCCGAGAGGGAGGGCCTGCAGGTCCTTCATTTAACGGGCAAGATCGGATTCGAGAGCGGGAGGCATAGGGAACTGGAGGAACGGCTGGCCGACAGCTGCCTGATTTACCGTGCTTTTGACTATACGAAACGGATGGACCTTGTTTATTCCGTTGCGGACCTCGCGCTCACGCGAGCGGGCGGCAGCACGATAGCTGAACTGACAAGTGCAGGGGTACCGTCTGTGCTTGTACCCTTTCCCTACGCTACAGGAGCTCATCAGGAGGAGAATGCCGGGAGGTTGGAGGAGTTCGGAGCGACTAGGGTTGTCAAACAGGAAGGGGACTCTGCTGACGCAGCGGTGCTGGAGGCGCTCCGCTTGATGGAAGACGCCGGGGCCCTTCAGTCTATGAGGATGGCGTGCGCCGATTTCTACCGTGGTAACGCTGCGAAAGGGATAGTGGCTCTCGTCGAAGAATTGAGGTAAAAGAGTGAGGACGCCCGTTCATATGATCCGTTTAATGGATAGAGAATAACGTGATGTTTCCTGAAGGATTCACCCTGGATAAGCAAGGTGATGAAGGTGTTATACACATGGTAGGCATCGGTGGCGCCGGGATGAGTGCCATCGCAACAGTCCTGCTCGAGATGGGATACCAGGTGGAGGGGTCAGATATAAAGGAATCGGCAAACACGAAACGCCTAAGACGCCTGGGAGCCGTGGTCGGGGTAGGGCACAAGCCGGAGAATCTTGGTTCCGTCGGCATCGTGGTCAGGTCGTCCGCGATATCTGAAGAGAACGTGGAGCTTGTCGAGGCCAGGCGGAGAAGGATCCCGGTGATCACAAGAGCAGAGATGCTGGCGTCGATCATGTCGATGAGGAAGGGCATCGCCATAGCAGGGACACACGGGAAGACGACTACCTCGTCCATTGTCGCTCAAATGCTGCTGGGGTGCGGGACCGATCCCTCATTCCTAATCGGGGGTGAGCTTAACGAGATAGGTAGCAACGCCCACTGGGGAAGCGGCGAATTCCTGGTCGCGGAGGCCGATGAGAGCGATGGGTCTCTTCTTTGCCTTCGCCCGTGGTCGGTGATACTCACAAACGTGGACGGCGACCATCTCGACCATTTCGAAAGCGTGGAGAATACAGCCAGGGTATTTCTGGAGTTCCTGCTTCTGCTACCGCAGGATGGCTTCGCGGTCGTTTGTGGAGACGATGCTACCGCCCGGGAGGTCGGGCTTTCGTACAAGGAGAATGGAGGGCGCGTCCTCTTCTACGGACGGGGAACCGAGAACGATTACAGGTTTGCAGGCGAGGAACTGGGGGAGGGCGGTAGCGCTTTTGAGGCTTCTTATCTGGGCGAGAAACTGAGTATGGTTAAGACGATTATCCCGGGGCTGCATAATGTCTACAACTCGCTTGCGGCGCTTGCGGTCGGGCACCAGGTCGGTTTAGACCTCGAGGGGGCAGTGGAAGGTATTGGAGGTTTTCAAGGAGTACGCAGGAGGTTTGAAACTGTCGGTACGCGTAACGGCGTTAAGGTGATAGACGACTACGCCCATCATCCTACGGAGATCAAAGCTGTTCTGGACCTCGCAGACAGGATTGCCGGAGGCCGTGTGGTCGTCGTGTTTCAGCCGCACCGTTACTCGCGCACAAGGCTTCTCGCAGAGGAGTTTGGACGATGTTTCAAGTCGGCGGAAGTTGTTATTGTGGCCGATGTATACGGGGCGGGTGAAGACCCGGTACCCGGGGTAACCGGGAAGTTGATCGTGGACAGCATCCTCGAGAGCGATCCGGAGAGGTCGGTGACCTATGTGCCCAACAGGACAGATCTCGCGCGCAGTGTAGTATCTATGATCCGGGAAGGAGACCTCGTCATTACCATGGGTGCGGGCGATATCACGCAGTGCGCGCGCGAGATAATTGACCTGATGGGCGAAGACGAGAGCTAGCGGAGTATCCCTTGTCTGACATATTCCGGTCGCTGCAGAGCTTGAAGGGCGTCGATGCGCAAAAGGACGTGCCGCTTTCGCGTCACACCACCTGGAAGGTGGGCGGACCGGCGGAATTCCTGGTTCAAGCAAACGACGTTTCGTCTCTTGTGGCACTATTGAAAATAGTGAGGGCGGAAGAAGTACCGCTTTTTGTTTTAGGAAAAGGCTCAAACATCCTGGTGTCGGACCGGGGTCTTCAAGGGATTGCCATGCGTTTGGGTGGTGAGTTCACCTCGATAGATGTCAGCGGGGAGGCGCTGCAGGCCGGTGGTGGGGCGCCATTGGGTTCCTTGGTAGGTAAATCCTTGAAGGCTTCTCTGGAAGGCTTTGAGTTCGCTGTTGGCATACCAGGGACGGTCGGGGGCGCGGTCATGACGAACGCGGGAGCTTTCTCGGGATCCATAGCAGAGGTGATCGGAGAGGTAGAGACCCTTACCCTGGACGGAGAACAAACACGACATACTGACATAGAGAATGTATACAGGTCTCCTTTAGTGTCACGGGGGGAGATCGTGACCTGTGCCAGATTCCGCTTGAAGAACGGTTCGGCTGACCGGATACGGAACATGATGGACTCGGCAAAAGCAAAGCGCAAGGAAACCCAGCCGTGGGGGAAGGCCACCGCGGGATCGGTATTCAAGAATCCACCCGGTGATTCCGCCGGGAGGATGATCGAGGAGTGCGGCTTAAAGGGAAAATCAGTTGGAGGTGCAAGGGTTTCTGACACTCACGCCAACTTCATAATAAATGATGGCACGGCGAAAGCTTCGGATATAAAGAGGCTCATTGACCTGATAAGGGGCGAGGTCAGGGTGCGTTTCGGTCTTGACCTGGAACTGGAGATCCAGCTTGTGGGCTTCGATAAGGAGTGAGGTGTATTGTCGCTGAAGGTGGCTGTACTCATGGGGGGCAGGAGCGCGGAAAGGGAAGTATCGATGAATACGGGCATGGCGATTGCGGAGGCTCTCCGAGAGCTCGGGCACAGTGTGATCGAGATCGATGTCCGCAGAGACCTGCCCCGCGTGCTTTCGATGGAAGAACCCGACGTCGCCTTTGTCGCGCTCCACGGACGCGGTGGTGAAGACGGGAGCGTGCAGGGGCTCCTCGAGATAATGAGGATCCCTTACACGGGATCCGGCATCCTTGCAAGCGCTATCACCATGGACAAGGTGGTGACCAAGAAGGTCTTGCGCTTTCATGGGATTTCCGTGATAGACGATGTGGTAGTTACCGACGGCGATGTCTACGAGGATGCAGCAGCAAAGGTCTCCCGCGAGCTTTCATATCCCGTAATGGTAAAGCCGGCAATGGAAGGATCGAGCATCGCGGTTACAGAGGTCAGGCAGCCCGGAGGTTTGAAAGAGGCGCTTGATACCGTGTTCAAAATAGATAACAGGGCACTGGTCGAGAAGTATATCAAAGGCAGGCTTCTTACGGTGGGGATACTGGGCCGGGAGCCGACGGTGTTGCCGGTGCTCGAGATAAAGACGAGAGAGGGCTTTTACGATTACCGTGCGAAGTATCAACGGGGGTTCACAGAGTACGAGGTGCCGGCCAGTTTGAGTGAAGAGCTTACGCGGAGCGCGCAGGATATCTCGTTGCGGACGTTCGAGTGTCTTGACTGCGAGGGCGTTTCGAGGGTGGACCTGATGCTGGAGGACAAGACAGAGGGCCTTTTTGTGCTGGAGACAAACACCATACCCGGCATGACCACCACGAGCCTGATACCGAAGGCGGCAAATGCTGCCGGGATAACGTTTGAAGAGGTTGTTGCGTCGATCCTTGAAGGGGCCAGTCTTAAGATCGATCTGGAGGGTGACGGTAGCGCTGAAAAGACTCAAACGCCATCCTGAGACCAGAAGCACTTTCACGAAGATCCTGGTGCTGGCCTCGTTGGTACTTCTTGTGGCCGGGGCAACCGTTTTCGTGCTGGCTTTCTATACGGATACCTGCCGCATCAAGGACGTTGTAGTGAAGGGCAGCAAAAACCTGGACGCTTACTACGTGCGCCTTGAGAGCGGCGTTGATTCATACAAGAACCTGATAACGTTACCGGTCGGGAGGATAAAGAGTAACCTGAAACAGGATTCCTGGATAGAGGACGTCAAGATCAGCAGGAAGCTTCTGCATACGGTCCACATCGAGATTCGGGAAAGGCAACCGATTGCGGTGATCGATTTCGACGGCGTTGGATTCCTTGCAGATGACCACGGCTTCGTGATTAAGAAGGTTGACCTTGCCGAGTACAAATCCCTTGCGCTAATAAACGGCGGAGATACAACGATTCCCATTGTCGGGTGTGAAGTGGGCAACAGGAAGATAAAAGAGTGCATAGCCGCGATGGGGAAGATGCCTGTAGAGCTGCGGGAGTCTATCACGCTTGCGAACCCCTTTGACGGCAGGGGGCAGGTGTTCGTCTGCCGCCTTGGCTTTCAGATTATATATGGGACGGCCTCTGACGCAGCGAAGAAAAACGAGGTAATGGAAGCGATAATGCTTGATATCAAGGGCAATCATCGCAAGGTTGCTTATCTGGACCTGCGCGTTCCCGATTTCCCGGTGATAAAACCAGATTAAAAATAAAGTGTCGACTATTGCAAGCTCTCAACCCAAAGATTATACTACAGCCTTAACTTACGTATAGATATATCTCTAGTTGACATTGATTATCATCTGATATACTTGCTTTAGTTTTTGCCATGAAGAAGCGGCACAGAAAGTGTGTGAGGGTGACGGGGAATCGTAAGGAGGGCAACGATGCCTGAAGATCTAAAGCAATTCTTCGCAGTAATAAAAGTCGTGGGGGTCGGGGGCGGCGGTAATAACGCGATAAACAGGATGATAAGGGACGGCATGACCGGAGTTGATTTTATCGCGGTTAACACTGACGCCCAGGATCTTCTTGCCTGCGATGCCGATGTAAAGATCAGTATCGGAGAGGAACTCACTCACTTTTTGGGAACCGGTAATCAGCCGAACATCGGAAGGGATGCTGCCGAAGAACACAAGGACGAGATCAAGGAAGCCCTCAAGGGCAGCGACATGGTGTTCATAACAGCCGGCGAGGGTGGTGGAACCGGTACCGGAGCAGCACCGGTAGTCGCAGAGGTATCCAGGGAGCTCGGTGCGTTGACTATCGGTGTGGTGACGAAGCCCTTTGACTTCGAGGGCAATCACCGTAGGAGGCAGGCAGAGGAAGGTGTTGAACTCCTCCAGGACAAGGTCGATACACTGATAATCATCCCCAACGATAAGCTTTTCGAACTTACGGATTCGCGAATCGGAATCGAGGAAGCGTTCCGCAAGGCTGACGAGATCCTGCGATATGGAGTTCAGGGAGTCACTGACCTTATCAATGTCCCCGGTCTCATAAACATGGACTTCGCCGACGTCAAGAAGATATTGAGTATTCCCGGGTCGGCGTTGCTCGGGGTAGGTGATGCTTCCGGCGAGGACCGGGCGGTCAAGGCAGCTGAGAACGCGGCGTCAAGCCCGCTGCTTGAGTCCTCGATTGACGGCGCGAAGGGGATTTTGATAAATGTCACCGGTGGCGCGGACCTGTCGCTCCAGGAAGCCCGGGATGCCGTGGAGATCATAAGGACCGCGTGCGATCCGGATTGCGAGGAGATATTCGGCGTAATCATCGATCCCGTACTTCAGGACAGGGTGAAGGTCACCGTAATCGCCTCCGGGATCGAACTGGGACACCTCGGGTTTGCACGTCCCGAACGAGGGGCTCGGCGCAGGGTCGAGGAGGAGACGGAAGAGCCCGAGCGCGAACTCGTCAGGGAAAGACACTCGCGTGAGCGGGAGAGGCCGGGCAAGGCCGTCTTCGATGAAGAGGACATAACGATACCGCCATTTCTGCGGAACAGATAATAGCGGTTTTGAACTATCTATCTATACTCAAGGTTTAATCTTCAAAGCACTCGCCAGCACGGGATTCCCCGTTCATCGATGTTGATAGTGACAAACCTCTCTGTTACCATGCGAAAAACCCGGGAAGGGTTGTTTTAAGTTAAGGATTGTCTTGCCGCAAACGAATCATGCGTTTCGGAGAGCTGCATGCTCGGAGAAGAGCTGGTGCAAAACAGCTTCAATATCGTTATCAAGATTGTCGGGGTCGGCGGCGCCGGAAACAACGCGGTTAACCGGATGATAGGTGCCGGGTTCAGCAACGTAGAGTTCATCGGGATTAACACCGACGCTCAGGCCCTACGGGGATGCCTTGCCGTTCACAAGCTGCCGATAGGCAAGGGTCTTACAAAGGGGCTTGGTGCGGGGAACGATCCCGAGGTGGGTATGAATGCGGCCGAAGCGAGCAGGGATGAAATAAAAGAGGCGTTGGGCGGGGCTGACCTCGTCTTCATAACAGCGGGCAAAGGCGGCGGGACCGGTACTGGAGCGGCACCTGTCGTCGCCGGAATCGCGAAAGATACAGGGGCGTTGACAGTCGGCGTCGTGACGAGGCCGTTCTCGTTTGAGGGCAATCAAAAGGCACGGCAGGCCGAGCAAGGTATTGACCTGCTCCGCCAGAGGGTGGACACGCTCATAATCATCCCGAACGACAGGCTCCTTGATATAGCCGAAAGCATTCCCGTCACGGAGGCCTTCAGGATGGCAGACGATGTGTTGCGACAGGGCGTACAGGCGATTACGGAGCTTATAACCAGGAGGGGACTAATCAATATCGACTTCGCCGACATCAGGGAAGTGCTTAACCGTTCGGGATCCGCGCTTATCGGGATCGGACGGGCCACAGGTGAGGATCGTGCGAGGAAGGCGTCGATAAACGCCGTAGACAGCCCGTTGTTGGAATCGAGCATAAACGGGGCGACAAGGGTGCTGCTCAACATCTCGGGCGGGGCCGACCTGGCACTCGATGAGGTCAACGAGGCCGCGGAGGTGGTTGCCAGGGCCGTTGACCCCGAGGCCAACATGATATTCGGTGCGGTGCTTAACGAGGGCCTTTCAAACTATGTGAAGGTGACCGTTATAGCATCGGGTTTCAGGGAGTATTCACAGGAGCTGCCTGGCCGGCATGTATCCATGGAAGCCGAATTGCCGGAGAGGCGTTCTGTTCGCCGGGAAGAAAAGCCCGTAGAGGTTTCGACGTTCCTCAACGACCGCTGAAACGAAGCAGGCGGGCATGTATAATTAAGCAAGACGATATGTGAAGAGCCGCGTGGCGTGGGTATGCCACGCTTAATTAATGGGCAAAGGTGAAAAAGGGATGTCAGAGAAACTGACCGGTGACCTCTGGGAAAGAGTAGAGCCGCTCTTGCTACGTGTTGAACGACCGAGCCGTTACCTGGGCTGTGAGTGGAACGCGCCCGGCATCGTTGGAGAGGGCACCGCGGTCGTGCTGGCGTACCCGGACGTATACGAGGTCGGCATCAGCAATCTCGGCCTTGTCATACTGCAAGAGGTCGTCAATGACATGGAAGGAGCAAGTTGCGAACGGGTCTACTCGCCCTGGTTTGATATGGAGCGGGAGATGAGGTCATCAGGGGTGCCCCTGTTCTCACTGGAGACTCACAGGGCTGTCTCCACCTATGACATCTTCGGGATATCCGTCCCGCACGAGCTGACCTACACGAACATAGTAAATCTTATAGACATGGCCGGCATCCCGTTACACGCGAACAACCGGAAGGCGGGCCCGCTGGTGATCGGCGGAGGGTGCGGCACGGCGAACCCGGAGCCGCTCGCGCCGTTTTTTGACCTTTTTGTGCTCGGCGAGGGCGAGGAGGCTATCGGCTCACTTGTCGAGCTGGTATCAGAGGGAAAATCGCACGGATGGGAGCGGCAAGAACTGCTTCAGAAGGCAAGTCGCATTTCAGGTGTCTACAGGCCTTCCGACTACGAAGTGGATTATCAAGATAATGGCTTGATCGAGAGCATCCGCCCCGTTGACGGGGCCCCGGAGCGCGTTCGCAAAAGGACCGTTGATCTCGACAAGTGGCTTTACCCGAAGCACCCGGTCGTTCCTTTCTGCGAGGCGGTACACGACAGGATAAACGTCGAGATATTCCGCGGGTGCACGAGGGGGTGCCGCTTCTGCCAGGCCGGGATGGTATGCAGGCCCGTTCGCGAGAGGTCCGTCGATGCGGTGGTCGGGCTGGTGGATACCATGGCTGGCTGCACCGGCCATGAAGAGGTGGCCCTTAGTTCACTCTCGTCCACCGATTACACCATGATCAAGGCCGTCACGAAGAAAGTGTCGGGGATCTGTGGACAGCGCCGGATGATACTGTCACTTCCCTCCCTGCGCATGGACGGGTTCTCGGTGGGAATCGCGTCGGGCCTGGAGCTCGGGGGCCGAGGGAGCTTCACCTTCGCGCCGGAGGCCGGCACAGAACGCCTGAGACGGGTGATAAATAAGCCTATCAGCGAGAAGGATATCATGGACGCGGTCCTGAGCGCCGTTCGCGCGGGCCGTAGGAGGGTCAAGCTTTACTTCATGATAGGGCTGCCGACGGAGACCGACGAGGACGTGGAAGCGATCGGCCGCCTCGTTTTCAGGTTGCGTGAGATCGTACGCGGAGAGGGTATGGCTCCTCCCATGTTCAACGTGAGCGTCTCGACCTTCGTCCCCAAGCCGCACACGCCTTTTCAATGGGTCAAGCAGGAAAACCTCGAATCCATCGAGCACAAACAGGGCATCCTGCGGGAGGTCCTCAGGGCAAGAGGGATCAAACTGTCCTGGCACGACAGCAGGATGAGTACCGTCGAGAGCCTTCTGGCAAGGGGCGACCGCCGCTTGGCTGACGTGATCGAGAAAGCATGGGCGAGCGGGTGCAGGTTCGATTCCTGGTCGGAGCACTTCGATTATTCCCGCTGGGAAGTGGCATGCGAGAAGGCGGGGATAGATCCGGCGTTCTACCTGTACCGGGAACGCGAGCCGGACGAGGTCTTCCCCTGGGAGTATCTCGATCTCGGCGTCGACCGGGATTTTCTTTACCGGGAAAACCAGGGCGCGCTCAAGGGCGAGACTTCCCCGGATTGTCGGGGAGGACAGTGCCTCGAATGCGGAGCATGTGAGGAGCAGGGCGCGGGCCTTTTCCTTACGGGGACCTGGAGTTCATAACCGTGAAACCTCTGCGACTGAGGGTGCAGTTCGCCAAGCGGGGAAAGGCACGGTACGTATCGCACTCGGAGTTTTCACGAACTCTGATGCTGTCCGCGAGACGCGCTGGGCTGCCGCTGCAGTACTCGGGGAAATACAGGCCGCGCATGAAATTGTCCCTCTCGCCGCCACTGCCCATAGGGGTGACGAGCGAGTGCGAGCTCGTGGATTTCTTTCTCGAGCAATATGTATCGCCCGCGGAGGCCAAGCAGGCTCTTGACAGATCACTTCCCGACGGGATCCATGTTGTGCGTTGCCGGTTGATGGGCAGCGATGCGAGACCTGTCGGCAAGCTGATTGACACGGCAGCCTACCGCGTACAGCTTCCATCGGGTGCCGGGAATGAAGGGGACTGGAGAAGGGCGGTGGAAGTATTTCTAAGCATGGAAGTGGTGAGTCTCGAGAGGGTGCAGCCGCGCCGGACCAGGGTTGTTGATCTTCGTCCCGGGGTACACACTCTTGAGGCGAGGATTGGAGCAAGTGGCTCCGGCGTGGAGTTGTTCATGGTGCTCGATGATGGCACGCGTGGCACCGTCAAGCCTTCAGAGGTGTTGAGGGTACTCGCGGATTCTGTGGGGGTGCCCGAGGAATCGTGGCGGGACGCGCTGGTGCACCGCGAGGGGCTCTTTGTGAAAAGGGGCGGCAGACTGGTCTCACCGATGGAACTGGGGAAGCACAGGCCTGCCGTGTAGGTTGAACTGGGGGTCAGGTGGCTTTGAAAAAGGCAAGAAAAGAGATGCTCATCAGCAGCGATGGTGGACAGAACCGTGTCGCCATTCTTGAGGATGACGACCTGGTGGAGATCTATATAGATAAAAATGGCAGGGAGTCGATTGTCGGCAACATCTACAGGGGGCGTATATCCAACGTGTTACCGGGTATGAGTTCGGCCTTCGTCGACATAAGCGCCGGGAAAAACGCACTGTTGTATTTCCAGGACCTGTTACTCATGGAGGACGGCTCTCACCTGAAACCCCGCAAGATAAGCAAAGTGCTGAACAAGAACGACCCTGTCGTGGTACAGGTGACCAAGGACCCTATCAAGGGAAAGGGAGCCCGACTGACCACGAACATCAGTATCCCGGGCCGGCTCATGGTGTACATACCCCAGGGCAGCCGTTCCGGGGTAAGCCGCCGCCTTCCCGAGAGGGAAAGGGAACGCCTCCGCAGGATCTCCAAGGAGATCAGGCCCGAGGAAGGCAGCATCATCATAAGGACTGCGGCTCAAAAAGCGCGCAAGCGCGACCTTCTCGAGGACCTTGAATACTGCAAGGACCAGTGGGTCCAGGTACAGAAGAAGCTTGAGAAGACGAAGCACCCGGGGGTGGTGTATACGGAACCCGACCTCCCCGTTCGGGTTGTAAGGGACAACCTTTCAAGGGACTTCGGGAAGGTCCTGGTCGATTCTGAACGTGAGTACAGCCGCATTGTGAATTACCTGAAGACAGCGGCGCCGGAGTTGAGGGACAGGATGGAAAGATATAAAGGCGGCAAACCACTTTTTACGACCTATGGCATAGAGGAAGGTATCGAGGCGGCGCTCAGGCCCAAGGTGTCACTGCCATCGGGCGGTTCGATCGTTATCGATGAGGCCGAGGCACTCACCGCTATAGACGTGAACACCGGTTCTTACACCGGCCGCAAGAGCCTTGAGGAAACGGTGCTAAAGACGAACATGGAAGCCGTTATCGAGGTGGTGCGCCAGCTCAGGCTGAGAGACATTGGCGGGATCATCGTTATCGATTTCATTGACATGGAGAACCACGACAACAAGGCCAAAGTACTTGACGCTCTTGAGAAGGAGCTCGAGAAGGACAGGACAAAGACTCAGATAGTGACGCTTTCCCGCCTGGGACTGGTCGAGATGACCCGCAAGAACGTGACCGAAGGCCTCGCCGATACTCTCGGTCGGAAATGCCCCCGCTGCGAGGGCAGGGGGCTTATATTCCACGACTGAGGATGTTGCTCCTTGATCATACGTGGTGCCGAGTGTCCGATAGCGTACTTTGTTGTATGATATCTTGACGGAGATTCAGGAGAGAGAGATGTATGCAGTGATACGAACGGGTTCAAAGCAGTACCGGGTCTCACCCGGTGACGTTATTACGATTGAAAAACTCGATGTGCCAGAGGGCAAGAAGTGCAGCTTCGACGATGTTGTCATGTTTCACGATGGGGACAAAGTCGTTGCGAGCCCCAAGGAGCTTTCCCACGTGCGAGTCTCGGGGAAGGTTATCGGCCAGGGCAAAAGCGACAAGGTCATAGTATTCAAGTACAAGCCCAAGAAAAGGTATCGAAAGAAGAGGGGCCACAGACAAGAGCTGACCCGTGTCGAGATTGAGGATATAATAGTCAGGAAGACAGCTCCAAGACAGAAGGCTGCGGCACCCGCGAAGGCTGAGCACGGCGTTGGTGGGCCTGGGGCCGAGAAATAGTCGGAGGAATTGGATGTCAAGTAAAAAGGGCGTAGGAAGTTCGAAGAACGGCAGAGACAGCGCTGGCAAGCGCCTGGGTGTCAAGAGTTTCGGCGGGCAGACCGTGAGAGGGGGCAGCATCCTGGTCCGTCAGAGAGGCTCCAGGATAAGGCCAGGGCAGAACGTCGGAGTAGGACGTGACTACACTTTGTTCGCCAAGGCCGATGGTGTTGTGCATTATCACGCCCGGGGAGATCAGGCTGTAGTAAGCGTTTTGCCCGAAGTCAAGACTGATTGATTTCATTTCTCAATCGACAAAGTGTATAATTAATCGTACGTTCCGACCGACTGATACGGGGTCTTGGGGTGGACAGAAGAAAGATACTGGTGGTGGATGACGACCCCACCATGGTCAAACTGATCAACGTAAATCTCAAGCTGAATAACTACGCCGTCATTGAAGCCATTTCTGGAGAGCAGGCGCTGGATATAGTCTCCAAAGAGCCTTTGGACCTCGTGGTGCTTGACATCATGATGCCCAGAGTCGACGGTTGGGAAGTATTGAAGCGGATCCGAGAAGACGCCGATACCGAAGAGCTTCCGGTGATCCTCGTGACTGCGAAGACGCAGGATAGCGATGTAATTCGCGGTTGGGAGCTCGGGGCGGATGAATATGTCATAAAACCGTTCAACCCTTTGTTGCTGGTGGAGGTCATCAAGATGGTGCTTGACCGCAGCTACGAGGACAGGCTTGAGCGGCGGAAGAAGCAGAAGGAAAAGCTGGAAGTCCTTCGGAGCCTTTCGCGGACACGACCGGAGTCCGCCAGATAAGGATTTTCCGGGCGGCAGCCAAGACGCGTTCCCACTTTCTGACCCAGGCCCCATTGGAGTAGTCCCATGTTCATAGACGAGGCGGAGATATGCGTTGAGGGTGGCGGCGGGGGAGACGGCTGCGTCTCTTTTCACCGGGAGAAGTACCGGCCCCACGGGGGTCCGGACGGTGGCGACGGGGCGGCTGGCGGGGATGTGGTGCTTGTTGCCTCACTTGGTAGATCCACACTCGTAGAGCTGCAGAAGACCAGGCACTACAGGGCCAGGAGCGGAATGCGCGGCGGTTCAAAGAACAAGACGGGAGCCACCGGTGCCGACCTGGAGATACTGGTCCCGGTCGGCACCATTGTGAAGGACGAGACCTGCCGTCCGCTTGCCGACCTGGTCGTGCCGGGTCAGAGGTTCGTGCCAGTGCGTGGTGGTTCAGGTGGCAAGGGTAACGCGTCTCTGGTAGCAGAGGCGGGTGCGCTGCCGCGCTTCGCGGAGAGAGGTGAGCCGGGCCAGTCGAGGGTTCTCTACCTTGAGCTAAAGCTTGTCGCGGATATCGCCATAGTCGGGTTTCCAAACGCGGGAAAATCGACCCTGATAAGACGGATCTCACGGGCGCGACCAAAGGTCGCAGATTATCCCTTTACAACGACAGAGCCCCACCTGGGAGTGGTTGATGGCGATGAGGTCGACTACGTGGTTACGGACGTTCCCGGCCTGGTGCCTGGCGCCCACCAGGGCAAGGGGATGGGCACGAGTTTTCTGCGCCATGTAGAGAGGGCAGCGGCTATCCTCTATCTCGTGGACATGTCGCCTTACACCGGGCGGGAGTCTTTCTCTGACCTCGAAACGCTCGAGGACGAGCTGAGCCTTTTCAACCCGGAGCTTGCGGGTCGCACGCGGCTTGTCGCAGCTAACAAGATGGACCTTCGCCCGTCAACAAACTCTTTAGGAGCGCTGCGCGCGGAGTGTAAGAAACGAGGCCTAGAGTTCTTTACGATTAGCGCCGCAACCGGGGAAGGCCTGGGCCCCTTGCTCAGGGTGCTTGAGAACACTGCGAAGAGCGCGCGTGAGCAGGGGTTAGCGCTTGGCGAGACGATCACCTACGCCCCGGTTCCCTCAGATGACAGGATGGAGGTTGTCCGGAAGGATGACCGTTTTGTGGTAAAGGGGCGCCGGGTGGAGAGGATGGTCCGTAAGACCGATTGGAACAACGACGATGCGCGCGCCCTCCTGGCTTCAAGGCTGCGCAGTACCGGCGTGGAGGCAATGCTGGGAGAGGCCGGCGCGGTGGAGGGCGACGAGGTCGAGATAGAGGGACGGGTGTTTGAATATATCCCTGAAGAAAGCGAGGGATCCCGGGAGCATAACAACAAGTAGAGGGCCGGGAGCGAGGATGGCTATGGAGAATATCCGCCGGATGGTCGTCAAGGTAGGCACGGGAACAATCGCGGAGGAATCAGGACGCATCAGCCGAGTGAGGGTAACGGGACTGGTTGACCAGGTAGTCTCGGCCCGGAACCGGGGCATCGACGTAGCGCTGGTATCGTCCGGGGCGATTGCCGCCGGGATGGAGAAGATGGGCTATGAACGGAGACCTTCCGATATGGAGTCGCTTCAGGCCGTCGCTGCCGTCGGGCAGGGAATCCTGGTACAAATTTATGCCGATATATTCGGCGCGAGCGGGCTTCCCGTCGGCCAGGTACTGCTGACCCAGTACGACATGACGCACAGGCAGCAGTACCTCAACGCGAGGCAGGCGCTTGAGCGACTCTTCGAGATGGGTGTCGTACCCATCGTCAACGAAAACGACACGGTTGCGACCGAGGAGATAAAGTTCGGGGAGAACGACCTGCTGGCCGCCCTCGTGGCTTCACTGACGGGAGCGGATCTTCTGGTGCTCTTGACGGATACCGCCGGCCTTCATACGGCGGACCCACGCAAGCACGAGGGAGCCACTCTGTTGAGGAGGGTAGAACGCATCACCGATGATATCCAGGAGCTCGGGGGGGAGGCCGGAGGCCGGTTTGGCTCCGGGGGCATGTCCTCGAAAGTACGGGCCGCGAAAATAGCGGTTTCAGCCGGAGTCCACGCAATAATCGCCGACGGACGCTCAACCGGGATCGTGTCGGACATACTTGACGGCAAAGAAGTGGGGACTTACTTCCCGCCCTCGGCAAAGGTCAGCTCGAAGAAGCACTGGATCGGCTACGCGAAGATGTCGAGCGGCAGCCTGGTGATCGACGACGGTGCAGCGAAGGCGATAATGGAAGCAGGTAAAAGCCTTTTGCCTGCCGGGGTGGTTGAGGCCGAGGGGGAATTCCAGGTCGGCGATGCCCTTGACATAGTCGACCGGAAAGGCAAGGTTATAGGCAGGGGCCTGTCAAACTACGACGCTGCCGAGGCGAAGCGGATAATGGGCCTTCGCAGCGATAAGATCGCGGAAATCATTGGCGAGAGGGCCGAGGAGATGATTCACAGGGACCTTATGGTTGTTTACGAGGATGGCACTCTCTCCGAAGGAGATGAATGAAAACTATCTTGCGCGCCCGATGAGTACCGGAGGTATATTTAATGAGCGATGTGGAGGACCATGCACGAAAATCAAGGGCGGCGTCTGCAAAGCTGGCTTCCACCAGTACCGACCAGAAGGACGAAGCTCTCCTCGCGATGGCTGATGCGCTTGAGCAGAAGACAGCCCTGATCCTCGAGGATAACGAGAAGGACCTCTCAGCCGGACGCGAGAAGGGCACCTCGTCGGTCTTCATGGACAGGCTTATCCTAAACGAGTCTCGCATAAAAGAAATGGCGGACGGGTTGAGGGAAGTGGCGGTCCTGCGGGACCCGGTGGGAGAACTCGTTGACGGGTGGAAGCTCCCCAACGGCCTGATTGTCGAGAAGGTCAGGGTTCCGCTGGGAGTCATAGGGATCATCTACGAGGCACGCCCCAACGTGACGGTGGAAGCCGCTGGGCTTTGCATAAAGAGCGGGAACGCGGTCATCCTCAGGGGGAGCTCCAGTGCAATCAACTCGAACAAGATACTTGTTCGGATAATAGCCGGGGCCGCAGAGGAGGCGGGCCTCCCGAAGGACTCGATACAGCTGGTAGAGTCTACCGATCGTGAGTCGGCGCGCGAGCTGATGCGGCTTCACGATCTGGTAGATGTGCTTATCCCCCGCGGCGGAGAGGGATTGATCCGCACGGTCGTGGAGAACTCAACTGTTCCCGTGATCGAGACGGGGGTTGGGAACTGCCACGTCTACGTTGACGAAGGGGCGGACATAGCCATGGCCGTGGATATTGTAGTCAATGCCAAGACGCAGAGGCCGGGCGTCTGCAATGCTTGCGAAACGCTTCTGGTCCATAGAGATATCGCAGAGGAATTCCTTCCTGCGGTTCACGAACCACTCAAAGAGAAAGGGGTGGTCATGCGCGGCTGCCCGGTCGCGCGAAAGACATTAAAGGGGATAGAGGAGGCGACCGAGGAGGACTGGTACGCCGAGTACCTTGACCTCATCCTGGCTGTCAAGGTCACTGATAGCCTTGAAGAGGCGATACGGCACATAAACAAGTACGGATCTTCCCATTCTGAGGCTATAGTCACTAATGACTATGCGAGGGGGAAGCGTTTTGTCGAGGAAGTCGACTCGGCCGCCGTTTATATCAACGCCTCAACCCGCTTCACCGATGGTGCTCAGTTCGGGATGGGCGCAGAGATAGGAATCAGCACACAGAAACTGCACGCGCGCGGCCCCATGAGCCTGCCCGAGCTTACTACGACGAAGTTCGTGATATACGGTACAGGCCAGGTGCGCCGGTAGTTGTGGATGTTGGATAAAGGGGGGCAGCCTCTCATAGGGTTGCATATATATTCTTATTGATGTATATTATTCATATCTAATGCTCAAGTTCTCTTGGAGGCAGATTTGATAAGGGTTGGAATAATAGGTGCGTCGGGTTATACGGGGGCGGAGCTCCTGAGGATCATCGCTCAACATCAGGAGATAGATGTCACAGTTGCTACTGCGCACGAGCACAGCGGCAAGCGGATATCATCGCTTTATCCATCTCTGGCTATGTTCTATGAAGATGAATTCAAGGCGTATGACAGGGATGAGATAGAAAAGAGGTGCGATGCCGTATTCATCGGGCTTCCGCACGGCGAGAGCATGAAGATAGTGCCGGGGCTCATGTCGATTGGAAAGAAAATAGTGGACCTGTCGGCTGACTTTCGTTTTGATGACCCGGCTGTTTACGAGAAGTGGTACGGGGTGCCGCATTCATGCCCTGAGCTGCTGGAGCAGGCCGTGTACGGCCTTCCCGAGTTGAACAGGGATCGGATCGAAGACGCCCAGCTTGTCGCCAACCCGGGATGTTATCCCACGGCCGTGGCGCTGGGCTTGCTTCCCCTCGTGGAGGGATCATTTGTATTCGGCACCGTGTATATAGACGCGAAAAGCGGCATATCCGGAGCAGGACGAAAGCTCACGCTACAGACACACTTCCCACAGGTAGCGGACAATATTGTCCCTTACGCCGTATCGGGACACAGGCATCAGCCAGAAATGGAGCAAGTACTTACGGGAGTTACAGTAGGCGGCACTTTTCCCGTTGCGTTCATACCGCATCTCGTCCCGATGAACAGGGGGATCCTGTGCACCATGTATGTCCCTTTGAAGGACAGGATGGGCGACAGCGAGATATGGGATTTGTATAATGACGCATATAGTGTCGAGGCATTCGTCCACCTGCTGGACGCAGGTGAGTGCCCCCAGACCAAGGCGGTACAGGGAAGCAACAACTGTCACATAGGACTGGCGGCGGCTCTTAACGGGGAAGGGCTGGTCGTGATGAGCGCTATAGACAACCTTGTAAAAGGCGCTTCGGGGCAGGCGGTACAGAACATGAACCTGTTGTGCGGCCTTCCCGAGGATACCGGCCTTCTGGCCCCGGGCCTATTTCCATGACAAGTATTCAACTCGACAGGCGGTGGTTTAGATGCAGGGCATGAATTTCGAAAGGATACTTGGAGGGGTATGCGCGCCGGAGGGATTCCTGGCGTCCGCAGTATCATGCGGCATCAAGGAAAAAGGGGAGCTTGACCTCGCTCTTCTGTATTCGGAGACCCCGGCGGTGGCGGTGGGGGCATTCACCAGGAACGAGCTCAAGGCGGCTCCGGTGATCTACAGCCAGAAATGCATAGACAGCAAGACGGCGAGGGCCGTGGTCGTGAACAGCGGCAACGCGAACTCGATGACCGGGAGCCGTGGCCTGGGCGACGCTGAAGCAATGGCCGCTACAGTGGAGAAGGCGCTCGACCTGTCCTCGGGAACGGTGCTGGTCGCTTCCACCGGACCGATAGGAGAATACCTGCCCATGGAAAAGGTCACCAGGGGAATAGAGCAGGCCGTCGCCGAATTGAGCCCCGGGGGCAACACCGACGCGGCAAAAGGGATTATGACGACGGACACGTACCCCAAGGAGCTAGCTGTCGAGATGGAGATAGCCGGTAAGGTTGTAAGGATGGGAGCGATGGCGAAAGGTTCCGGGATGATCCACCCGGACCTGGCGACGATGATCGTGGTAATCACCGCTGATGCGGAGCTCGACGCGGATATTATGCAAGAGTGGCTGAACAAGGCGGTGGAGTGGTCTTTCAACCGTATCTCGGTGGACGGCGATCAATCGACCAATGACACCGTCATCATGCTTGCGAACGGCGCCGCTTTTCCTGAAGGCCACGACCTCAACAGCGAGGAGGGCGAGCTTTTCTTCAAGGCGCTCTGCTGGCTGACCGCCAACCTCGCCATGGCGCTCGTAAAGGACGGGGAAGGCGCGACAAAGTTATTGAGGATCGTGGTCAACGGCGCAAGAGATGATTCTGAGGCTGTGCTGGTCGCTCGCTCAATCGCGAACTCCAACTTGGTGAAGTGCGCGTTCTACGGGGGAGTCCCGAACTGGGGACGTATCGCCTCGGCGGTCGGCAGCGCCGGCGTTGCTCTTGACCCCGACAAGATCGATATATTCTTGGGTGAGAATAAGGTGGCCTCGGGTGGCGGGCCCGTCGGGGCGGACTATAAGAATCTCGTGGAGTTACTGAAGCGGGATGAGGTCGAGATAATCCTCGAACTGGGTCTTGGAAGCGGCTCGGCCTATTTCCTGACGACCGACTTGTCGAGCGAGTACGTGAAGATGAACGCAAGTGAAAAGACCTGAAAGGTGATCCGGGTGGCAGAAGAGCAGGACGTACCGCTCAAGGCAAGGGTGCTGACCGAAGTACTGCCTTATATAAAGCAGCACCGGGGCAAGACTGTCGTCATCAAATTCGGCGGCAACGCGATGGAGCGCGAGCAGATACGGGAGATGTTCGCATCGGACGTCGTCCTTATGCGCTACGTGGGCATAAACCCGGTGATTGTGCACGGCGGAGGCCCCCAGATAACCAGTTATATGGAGAGGTTGTCCAAGAAAGTCAGCTTCGTTGGAGGGCACCGGGTGACCGACTCCGAGACAATGGAGATCGCGAAGATGGTTCTGGTCGGGAAGGTCAACAAGGAGATAGTATCGCTGATCAACCGCCACGGGACTCTTGCCATAGGTCTCTCCGGTGAGGACGGAAACCTGATCATGGCAAAAAAGCGATTCGCCCCTGACGGATCGGACCTCGGTTGGGTGGGCGAGGTGGAATCGGTGAACAGGACGATAATCGACCAACTCATCGGCTTTGAGCTCATACCGGTGATCGCTTCTGTCGGTAGCGACGCGAATGGAAACAGCTACAACATAAATGCAGATACCGTGGCAGGCGAGGTGGCTTCGTCCATAAAGGCGGACAAGATAATATATCTGACCAACGTTAAGGGGATTACAGCTCAGGGCGGTCTTGTAAGCAAGCTGGATGTACAGGAAGGCCGCGCGATGCTTGAAAGCGGCGAGATCTCCGAGGGAATGATCCCGAAGGCAGAGAGTTGCGTAAACGCACTGGAGGCAGGGGTTAACCGCGCGCACATAATCGACGGGACGACCGAGCATGCCCTGCTTCTCGAGGTCTTCACCGATGAGGGCGTGGGGACGTTGATCGTGGGCGGCCAGGATATGGATCACGGTGAAGCTTGATGGACGAACGGCTTGATCTGATAGAGCAAAAGGATAAGCAGTACGTTATGAACACCTACAAGCGTCTGCCCGTTGCTTTCGTACGCGGCGAGGGCGTCCGACTCCAGGATTCGGCCGGAAGGGAATACCTCGACCTGGTCAGCGGCCTCGGAGTGGCCGTTCTCGGCCACTGCCATCCAAGAGTGACACGTGCTATCAACCGGCAGGCGGGCGAGCTGTTGCACACCACGAACCTTTACTATATCGAGCCTCAGGTGGAGCTTGCGGAACTACTGGTCGAGAACTCTTTCGAGGGAAAGTGCTTTTTTGCGAACTCCGGTGCCGAGGCGAACGAAGGGGCCATAAAGCTTGCCAGGAAGCACCACTACCTGCTTGGAAATCTCAGGACAAAGGTCGTTTGCGTGGAGGGCTCTTTCCATGGGCGCACCCTTGCGGCGATGTCGGCTACCGGCCAGCCTTCCCGGTGGGGTCCGTTCGAGCCGGTCGTCCCCGGCTTCGTGCACGTACCGCTTAACGACATAGGGGCTCTCGGGAAAGAGATTGATGAGAATACCGCCGCGGTGATGCTGGAGCCGATACAGGGTGAGTCCGGGATTCGACCGGCGAGCGATGATTTCATGATGGCTGCGCGGAGCTCGTGTGATGCTACGGGCGCTTTGCTGATAGTTGATGAGGTGCAGTCTGGTCTCGGGCGGACCGGGGATCTGTTCGCATACGAGCACTCAGGTGTGCGTCCCGACATCATGACTCTGGCGAAGGGTCTTGCGAACGGCATACCGGCGGCTTGTTTCGTTGCGGCCGGCGCGCTCGGGGATGTGTTCACACCCGGGGACCACGGGAGCACCTTCGGCGGGGGATTCCTTGCTTGCTCAGCCGCGCTGGAGACCCTCAGAGTAATTCTCGAGGAGGACCTGAAGGCGAACGCGGAGCGGATTGGCAGGGTTCTGTTCGAGCGCTTGGAGGCGATGGTTGACAGGATTCCGGCGGTGACCGAAGTGCGCGGCCGCGGGCTGATGCTTGCCATCCAACTCGACGGTGAGAAGGCGAGGGAGGCTGTACTGGGCTGCCTTGAACGAGGGGTGTTGACGAACGACGTGACACCCAGCGCTGTTCGGATACTTCCCCCCCTGATTATCAATGAGGAAGAAGCGCTTGAGGGACTACGGGTCCTTGAGGGAGTACTCTCAGGCCTATAGACAAAGATTGGAGTGGTGAGTTGGTCAGGCACAAGCTACGCGGAGCTGATTTCTTGAGCCTTAAACCTCTCGATGGTGGAGAGCTGGAATCGCTCATAGAAGAGTCGATAAAGCTCAAGCAGGAAGGCGTAAAGGGACATCGCCCGCTTGCGAATAAGGTCATAAGCCTTCTCTTTGAGAAGCCCTCGACCCGAACCCGTGTATCCTTCGAAGTAGCGATTCTGAGGCTCGGAGGCCATCCTATGGTTCTTATAGGTCAGGGTCTCCAGCTTGAACGCGGTGAGAGCATCGAGGATACGGGCAGGGTGCTTTCCGGGTACGTCGACGGGTTGGTCGTCCGCACCTTCAGCCAGGACAGGCTCGAGGCGCTCGCAGGTGCATCAGGGGTGCCTGTAGTCAACGCGCTTACCGACCAGTGCCATCCTTGTCAGGCCCTGGCGGATATGCTGACGGTTTTTGAGTATAAAGGCCGCCTCAAGGGGCTGAAGCTCGCGTATGTGGGTGATGGAAATAACGTGACCCACTCTTTGATGAGGGCTGGCACGAAGCTGGGGATGAACATCGCGGTCGCCACGCCTAAGGGTCGCGAGCCGCTGGATTTCATCATCGAGGAATGCCGTGAGTACTGCGACATATACGGAGGTTCGCTCGAGGTGGGGAATGATCCGGTGTCCTGCGCGGCGGAGGCGGATGTCGTCTATACGGATGTATGGGTAAGCATGGGAGCGGGCGAGCAGGACAAACGGGATCTGGGTGAGTTCTTGCCGTTCCAGGTCAACCAGGAGCTACTGTCGCTCGCCAGCGACGACGTGATGGTCATGCACTGTCTACCCGCACACAGGGGCGAGGAAATCACCGGTGACGTAATAGATGGAAACCACTCCGCCGTCTGGGACCAGGCGGAAAACCGCCTCCACGCCCAGGTCGCACTGCTTGGCATGATCTTCGGCTAGGTGGTTGTATTGAAACGACAGAGGCAGGAAGCGATTATCCGGAAGGTCAAGGCGGGCGCGGTCACGAGCCAGAGGCAGCTGGTTGAGCTTCTATCAAGGGAAGGTTTCCGCGTGAGCCAGACCACAGTCTCAAGGGATCTCGATGAGCTGGGATTGACGAAGGGTCGCGACGCGAGCGGGAGGGGGCATTACGGAAGGGTCGATAGCTTCCGTGGCGGTGCCGACCCTACGAGCGGGCTCCGGAGGATGGCTCCAGATTTCCTGCTCTCCGCAAAGCCGGCCGGAAACCTGGTCGTGTTGAAGACAACAACCGGTAACGCACAGGGACTGGCGGCGGCGCTTGATGCCGCCGGGATAGACGGCGCGGCAGGGACTGTCGCGGGCGACGACACCATCCTCGTCATCTGTTCCAACGGGGTAAGCAGCAGCAAAGTAAGCAAGCAGATAATGAAGTTCGCCATGCAGTAGGGGTGAGGCGATTGGCAAAAGATAAAAAGGAAAGCGGACCAGACAAAGTAGTGCTGGCATATTCCGGTGGGCTTGACACCTCGGTTCTGGTCAGTTGGTTGAAGGAGGAAAAGGATCTCGCAGTCATCGCACTCACCGCGGACCTCGGCCAGCCGGGAGACATGGAGGCCATCCGTGAGAAGGCCTTGAAAAGTGGTGCCATTGCCGCCGAGGTTGTGGACGCCAGGGAGACATTCGCAGAGGAGTTTATCATCCCTGCGCTAAAGGCGAACGCCCTTTACCAGGGAAGGTATCCCCTGGCGACCGCACTAGCGCGGCCCCTCATAGCGAAGCTTCAGGTCGAAGCGGCGCATAGGCACGGCGCGAGGTACGTGGCGCACGGTTGTACCGGTAAGGGCAACGACCAGGTCCGCTTCGAGGTAGCGGTGGCGGCCCTAGACCCTTCCATGGGGATCATCGCGCCAATGCGTGAGTGGCTGATGACGCGCGATGAAGAGATAGAGTACGCGCGCGAGAGGGATATACCGGTACCCGTGACCACGGAGTCACCTTACAGCGTGGATGAGAACCTCTGGGGCAGATCCTGCGAGTGCGGGGTTCTGGAGGACCCCTGGCAGGAACCGCCGGAGAATGCATATGAATGGACCGTATCACCGCAGAGCGCGCCGGATGAGCCCGTATATCTGGAGATAGGTTTTGAAGGCGGGGTTCCAGTATCCTTGGACGGAGATCGGATTGGCATGGTAGGGCTTGTAGAGTTGCTCAACCGCACCGGAGGCGAACACGGGGTCGGCCGGTTGGACGTAGTCGAGGACCGGCTGGTGGGAATCAAATCACGAGAGATATACGAGGCACCGGCCGCTACTGTTCTCGTCGCGGCGCACCGCGACCTTGAGCAACTTACCCTGACCCGTGATGCGCTCGCCGGCAAACGCCCACTCGAGCAAAGGGTCTCCGAGATGGCGTATGAGGGGCTCTGGTTCAGCCCTCTGAACCGGGCCATCGAGGCCTTCAACAAATCGCTTGAGATGAGGGTAACGGGGACCGTGAGGGTCAAGCTGTACAAGGGCACAGCCACGGTCGTCGGGCGACGCTCGCCGAACTCGCTCTACGACCTCGGCCTTGCCACTTACGATGAGCGGGACGCATTTGATCACCGGGCGGCCGCCGGGTTCATAAAGCTCTGGGGGCTTCCCCTCAAGGTCTGGGCAAAGAGTGAAAAAGAAGCAGGAGGAGAAAAGGATGAAGATGTGGGGGGGCCGGTTTGAGAAGGAACCCGAGGGGGGATTATTATCCTTCACCTCGTCGCTCGGTTTTGACGTGCGCCTTTACCCGTACGACATAAAGTGCACGGGAGCGTGGGTCGTTGCGCTCGCGCACGCCGGTTTGCTCACCACCGATGAAGAGATGGCGGTGGCAAGAGCACTGGAGCAGGTGAAGGAAGAGTTCGAAGCAGGGTCGTTCGAGTTCTTCCCCACAGACGAGGACATACACACGGCGATAGAGCGAAGGGTCGTGGAGATAACGGGGCCCTCAGGAGGTAAGGTACGGACCGGCCGGAGCCGCAACGACCAGGTCGCAACCGACATGCGCCTGTTCGTCATGGAACAGTGTGAGAACGTGAGTGTACTGGCGAGGTCTCTCCAGAAGGCCGTTCTCGGAAAAGCACGCGAGACCTCTGACCTGCCTGTTACGGGCCACACCCACCTGCAGCCGGCACAGCCGGTGCTTCTTGCCCACCTCCTGATGGCGTTCGTGTACATGCTTGAAAGAGACGTAAAACGCCTTCAATTGGTTCGCGAGGGAGCTGACAGCATGCCCCTTGGCTCGGGTGCACTGGCAGGCACGACTATATCGGTTGACAGGGAGGAGCTTGCATTCCTTTGCGGGTTTTCACGGCCTTCGCAGAACAGCGCCGACGCGGTGAGCGACAGGGACTTCGTCTGCGACATGTTGTTTGCGCTTTCGCTTCTCATGGTCCACTTGAGCAGGCTCGCAGAGCAGATAATACTGTGGTGCTCTGCGGAGTTCGGCCTTGCCGAGCTCGACGACGCATGGGCCACCGGATCCAGCCTCATGCCCCAGAAGAAGAATCCGGACGGTCCCGAGCTCGTCAGGGGCAAGACCGGGCGCGTGATGGGGAGTCTCGTCTCGATGTTGGCGGTCCTTAAGGCTCTACCGCTCACCTACAACCGGGACCTGCAGGAGGACAAGGAACCGCTCTTCGACGCGGTGGACACGGCAGTCGGGTGCCTCAAGCTGCTCGAGGGTACTGTATCTACCATGAAGTTCAACCGTGAGAAGGCGGATGAGCTTCTGAGTTGCAGTTTCATAACGGCGACCGATCTCGCGGATTTCCTGGTGGAGAAAGGTATGGCGTTCCCGCGGGCTCATGAGGTTGTCGGGGAGCTTGTGTCTTTCTGTATCAAGGAGGGCAAGGCGATCGATGAGCTGTCGTTGCGGGAGCTGACGAGTTTCTCTGAACTGTTCGATGAAGAAGCTTACGGGTGGCTATCGGTAGAGGCCTCCATCGAGCGCCGCGGCTCGCTTGGAGGGACATCCCCGGGAGCGGTCTCTCAACAGATAGCGGACGCCGAGAGGATGGTCTCAGGCGGCGAGGGACCTTTGTGATATTATTTCTTTGGGCGACCGGCCGGAGGTTGCTGCTCTAGTCTTTTGCCTGGGCAACACAGATATCGGGGGTGAGACTTGGAGGTCAAAAAAGGCGTAATAGTGGCACTTGGCTACGGGAAGTACTTTTTCTCCGATAAGATCGTCGGTTTTGTTCCAATCGAGGAGAACAGGGGGCCTGCACGGAGGACCTTTGTCTATATCGAGGGAATCCCTGACCCCTTTGTAGCTTCGCGTACGGAGGCTACGATCCTCAAGGACATGACCCGCGAAGGACCCGGGGCTGTCGAGGCGGAGATGGCGCTTGAACTGGTCGAGAGGATACATTCTGACCTGCATCACGTCGGGCCGATGCTCAGACGCTCCATCAAGGAAGAGTGTGGCCTTGACCTCGATGACATCGAGAGAAGGATAAAGGAGTTGCTGACCGCAGACACCGGATCTATCCAGGAGGGGCTGTTCACAGAGGGGGATCAAGGCTGACCTCTCATGGCGCTGGATCCAGGCTTTCTGTATCCTTCTATGCGCGCGATTCCATGAAAGTGGCAAGGGATCTACTTGGCTGCGAGCTAAGGCACGATACGCCGGAGGGGACATCAGCGGGCAGAATAGTGGAGACCGAGGCGTACCGGGGTTTCGGCGACGAGGCAAGCCACGCCAGGAGGGGCTCGACACCGCGAAGCCAGGTAATGTTCGGCGCTCCTGGGAAGGCTTACGTCTATTTCATCTATGGCATGCATTTCATGTTAAACGTGGTAACCGGACCGGAGGGGACCGCAAGCGCGGTACTGATACGCGCTCTGGAACCAACCCTTGGATTGGAACTTATGCGGAAGAGGCGTCGCTTGAACCAAAAGGATCTGCTAGCGAACGGCCCCGGAAAGTTGACCCAGGCCCTTGGCATCACCCTGGAGCAGAACGGCGAGGACATAACGGTTGGACCGCTTGGGATTTGGAGAAGATCTCAGATGAAGCGTCAGGATATAGAAGCTACGCCGAGGGTAGGAGTGGTCGGTTCTGTTGAGAACCCTTGGCGGTTTTTGATCAAAGGCAACCAGTACGTGTCTGTATGAGATTAACGCACTGAAAGGGGACGGGAATGAAGCTCGAGCGGATATACAGGTCAGCGGTAGAGTTGGGGATAACGAAGGATCCCCGGGGAAAAGAGGGGGTAAGGCAGGCTCTGGAGGACTCGCGGAAGGAGTACGAAGGCCTTAAGGGGACCAGGAAGCGCTACTTCGACAAGGAAAGACTGACCAACCCCTTCTCTGACACCCGCATCCTCCACGGCAAGGGTGACCTCGAGGTTAAAAGCGTGATTGCAGGTATCGATGTCGAAGCGCCCGAGATAATACTTGTCGACCGGCTCCGCCAGTCTGGTAACAAGATCGACCTTTGTATCGCCCACCATCCGGAGGGCCGCGCGCTCGCCGCGCTGGCGGACGTAATGAGCGTTCAGTCCGACATGTGGGCGCGCTTTGGTGTGCCCGTCAACATAGGGGATGCGCTGATCGGAGAGCGCATGGCCGAGATCAGGAGGGCGTTCCTGCCGCAGAACCATGAACGCCCCGTTCAGGCGGCCGAGCTGCTCGACGTGCCGTTCATGTGCATCCATACACCGGCCGATAACCTGGTGACCGACTACCTTGAACGCCTGTTGAAGCGCAAGAAGCCAAGGCTCGTTAGGGACATCATCGACGTCCTTCTTGAAGAGCCGGAGTACAGCAAGTCGGCCGAGAGGGGAGTGCCTCCATCCGTCTTTGTCGGAGACGAGAAGAAACGGGCGGGAGAGTTGTTCGTGGATATGACCGGTGGGACTGAAGGGCCCGTCCCGGCGCTGGAGAAGCTCGCGCAGGCGGGAGTGGGGACGATAATATCGATGCACATGGCCGATAAACTGAGGACCGAGGCGGAGAAGCAGCACATCAATGTCGTCGTCGCCGGACATGTCCCCTCGGACAACATAGGACTCAACCTCTTCCTGGACAAGCTCGAGAAACAGGACGTTAGATCACGTGGTTTCTCGGGTCTTCAGAGGGTGTCACGCCTCAAGAAATAGACGCCCGGTGGATTACTCGTACCCTCGCTCACCCGCCGGTCTTTGAGACGGTGATCGAGACGAGCATTCCGACCGGTAGTTTTGTTCCCGGGCTCGGGTTCTGGCCCACTACTATGTTGTTTTGCGCGCCGGAGGTGTAACTTACGCTTGGGGTAAAACCGGCAGCTACTATCGAACTCCTTGCTGCGAGTTCAGTCATCCCTAAAACGTTTGGCACAGATCTCTGGATCACCCCCTTCGAAACCATGATGGTGACCCGTGAGTCCGCGGGAAGCTGCGTGCCTGCAGCGGGGGTCTGGGAAATGACGATGCCAGCTACCTGTGCGTTGCTAGGCTGATCGAAAACGCTCACCTGGAAGCCCGCCTGCCGAAGGGTAGTCATGGCCGCTGATTTTCTCATTCCCACAACGTTGGGGACTGGGTTGGAAGGCTGGCTCTTGTGGATGTTGCAGAACGTCGCAGGTTCCTGTCCGCGACGGAATTCCTGGGAGTGGGTACGCGGGCAGTTCGGCGTGGCCAGCAGGCCTGATTCATCGCACACCGTAACCGAGATCGTCTCAGGTTGCTGAGGCCCGGGTTCCTCATGATCTTCGTTATAGTTCTCCTCTACTTTGACGAAATCGGTAGGAGGGGTGTTCTTGAGGGCCTGTCTCATGAACGCCGCCCAGATGTCCGCAGGCAGGTCTCCGCCGGCCATCCCGCCCATCGAGATGCTCCCCTGCGGATAACCGACCCACACCGCCGCGACCAGGTCCGGTGTGTAGCCTACAAACCAGGCATCCGCGTGGTTCTCTGTTGTCCCGGTCTTGCCCGCCTGGGGCCGCCCTATGCTTGCCCCTCTACCCGTGCCGCTTGACACAACCTCTTGCAGGAGATCGTTCACCTTCGCAGCGACCTTGCCATCGAGAACTGCATGGGTCTCGGGCTTGTTCTCAGTTATGACGTTTCCCTCCGCGTCGGTCGCCTTGTAAATGGATCGGGGTACCGCGTGGATCCCGTTATTCGCGAGAGTGCCGAACGCCGAGGCCATCTCGAGGGGTGTCACCCCGTTCGAAAGGCCTCCCAGCGCGATTGCGGGGTTGTCCTCAAAGTCGGTCATGATCCCCATCTGCTTGGCAAGTTCTTTCACCCTCGACGGCCCTACGTCCATTATCAGCTGGGCGAAAACGACGTTCACCGAATGGATGGTCGCACTCCTTAAAGTCATCGACCCGCTGCCGTGCCCTTCGTAGTTCTTTACCGTCCATTTTCCGCCCCCGGGCATATTGATTATCCTGGGTGATGACGAGTCGTATGTCCGTTCCGGGGACACCCCGTCGGCGATCGCTCTCGAAAGCACGAAAACCTTGAATGCGGATCCGGCCTGACGGTGACCCTGAGCTGCCAGGTTGAACTGGCTCGCGGCGTAGTTCTTGCCGCCGACCATCGCTTTCAAGTAACCGGTCCGCGGGTCGATGCATGCGATAGCGGCATCCGGGCCGCCGTTGGGCTTGAGCATCTTTGCCAGCACGTTCTCAGCCATGTGCTGCAGATTGAGGTCGATGGTTGTGTATATGCGAAGACCTCCGCGGAAGGCCGCCTGGTCCCCGTAAGTACGGCGCACAAGGTCGGTTATGTAGTCGCAGAAGTAAGGAGCTTGTCTCTGTGCGTTCACTACATTAGGCGGGGCCAGGGTTATGAGTTCATTCATCGCGGCTGCGGCTTCATCGTTAGTGATGTAACCCTGCTGCTGCATCTTGCGGAGGACGAGATTTCGTCTTTTCTGGACCTCCTGGGGTATTTTGTACGGGTCGTAGTAACTGGGGGAGCGCACCATTCCCGCAAGCATCGCGCATTCCGCGAGCGTGAGCTGTTCAGGCACCTTGCCGAAATATTTTCTTGCGGCTGTGTAGATGCCGTAACAGCCCTGTCCGAAGTAGATGTCGTTAAGGTATAGCTCGAGTATCTTTTCCTTGGAGTACTTCTTCTCGAGCTGGTAGGCGAGGTTGGCTTCCTGCACCTTCCGCCAGAGATTTCGCCTGGGTCCGACGTATGCGTTCTTCACGTACTGCTGGGTGATAGTACTGCCTCCCTGCACCACGGAGCCCTGTACCACGTTGGCCCATAGAGCTCGTACTACCGACTTCCAGCTTATTCCGCTGTGCTTGAAAAACTCGCTGTCTTCGACCGCAATGACTGCCTTCTGGAGGTGATCGGGTATTTTCTCAAGTGCTATCATCTCGCGGTTCTCATCTCCGTGAAGCTCTGTAAGAAGAGTCCCGTCGGATGCGAAAACCTTCGAGTTCTGCGCCGTCTTGAAATTATTGAGGGAGGAGAGTCTGGGCAGGCCTATCCCCGAGTAGAACCAGAGGATTCCTCCGCCCACCAAAAGGAACATGCTTAGCAATGCTACGAATGTTATCCTAACCAGGATTTTCATATTGCATCATGAAAACAAGATTTTTGACAATAATAACATCTATCTACACTTATTTGTTTACAAAAAATATAGAATGTTATCGGTAGTCTTGAATGGCGGACGTCAATTTCTTTGATATTGTGCGCCGGCAAATGCTTGGAGCGTTTGGATTATAATATACTACGCGTTTGAACACTGTCCTTTCCGATAATGGTCTGCCGCTGATGAGCCATGAAAGGCTCGAGATGTCCATTGATGAGCAAGTAAAAAAGCAGATGGAGCTCATAACATCCGGGGCCGTGGAACTTATTCCCGAAGACGAGATGCGCGCCAAGGTTGAGCGGTCCATCAGCGAAAACAGACCGCTTATAGTGAAGCTCGGTGTTGACCCGACCAGGCCTGACCTTCACATTGGCCATTCTGTCCCGTTGAACAAGCTAAGGCATTTTCAGCAGCTCGGTCACCAGATCGTGCTTATAATAGGCGACTTCACCGCGTTGATAGGTGACCCAAGCGAGCAGGACGCCACAAGGCCCGTCCTCACTCCGGCTGAAGTGGAGAGGAACGCCCGTACGTATATCGAGCAGGCGGGAAAGATTATTGATGCGCAGCGGGCGCGCCTGGTTCGGAACAGCGAGTGGCTTGCTCCGCTCAAGTTCAAGGATGTGCTGGAACTTACATCCAAGTTCACCGTAGCGCGCATCCTGGAGCGCGACGATTTCAGCCGCCGTTACAGGGAGAATAAACCGGTGGGCCTGCAAGAGTTCCTGTACCCGGTGATGCAGGCATACGACTCGGTCGTGCTCCTCGCGGACGTCGAGATAGGAGGTACCGACCAGAAGTTCAACCTCATAGCGGGCCGAAACCTGCAGCGTGCAATGGGACAGGAGCCGCAGTGCGTTCTTACCCTTCCGCTGCTGGAGGGCACAGATGGCATTGAGAAGATGAGCAAGAGCCTGAACAACGATGTGGGGCTTACCGACCAACCCAACGAGATGTTCGGCAAGTTGATGTCCATACCTGATGAGATCATGTGGAAGTATTTCCGGCTTGTGACACAGATGGAACCCCGTGAGATAGAGAGAATCCGCAACGATGTCGAATCGGGAAGCATGAATCCCCGTGACGCAAAAGAAAGACTGGCCATGGAGGTAGTCAAGACCTATTACAGTCAAGTTGAGTCGGAAAGTGCGGCAGAAGAGTTCCGACGGGTCTTTTCTCAAAAAGAGCTTCCAGATGAGATACCGGTAGCGAATGTCCCGCTATCACGGTTCACCGGCGGTAAGTTATGGGTCGTGGACTTGCTTCTTTCGCTGGGTGTTGCCGCGACCAAAGGCGAGGCGCGGCGGCTCATAGATGGCGGAGGGGTTTATGTCGATGGTGAAAAGGTAACCGACTCTGACCTCGAGCTCACATCTGAAGAGCTGTCCGGGAAGGTGATTCGGAAGGGGAGGAAAACCTTCCTCAAGGTAAAAGTAACGGAACAATAATAGGTGCGTGGATTTATCTGTAGAACGGATCACGCTTGAGGGTCTGCGCCTGCAAAAAACGTTGACACTGGTTATGGCCGGTGTTAGTATCACGTTGGACCTTGAAATTTGCCAAAGGGTGTTAATCTTGGCGTTGATATACCACAGATTAAGCACGAGGCTCGATCTCAAGAACTAGCGGATAAAGAAAGAGGTTGATTGCCGCTGGACTTGGATTCGGCGGCATTTTTTTTGGAGTAACTGGCGTACAGCGCCCCGGTACCTTGAAAACTGAACAGTGGACGGCCTGAAAAAGTCCGCGTTAACGCGGATTCCGGATTATATGAACTTTCCACGGAGAGTTTGATCCTGGCTCAGGACGAACGCTGGCGGCGTGCTTAACACATGCAAGTCGAACGGGATTTACCTGGTAGCTTGCTACGGGGTAAATCTAGTGGCGAACGGGTGAGTAACGCGTGGGTAACCTGCCCTGGAGATCGGGATAGCACGGGGAAACCCGTGGTAATACCGGATATCCTGCCTTTCCCACATGGCATCGGCAGAAAAGGTTGATTTTTCTTCCGCTCCGGGATGGGCCCGCGTCCCATTAGCTGGTCGGTGAGGTAATGGCTCACCGAGGCGACGATGGGTAGCCGGCCTTAGAGGGTGATCGGCCACACTGGGACTGAGATACGGCCCAGACTCCTACGGGAGGCAGCAGTGGGGAATATTGCGCAATGGGCGAAAGCCTGACGCAGCGACGCCGCGTGGACGAAGAAGGCCTTCGGGTTGTAAAGTCCTGTCAGGGGGGACGAAGGTGCTTGCACTGACGGTACCTCCAGAGGAAGCCCCGGCAAACTACGTGCCAGCAGCCGCGGTAAAACGTAGGGGGCGAGCGTTGTCCGGAATCATTGGGCGTAAAGAGCACGTAGGCGGCCTGTCAAGTCGGATGTGAAAACCCATGGCTCAACTGTGGACCTGCATTCGAAACTGGCAGGCTTGAGTCCAGTAGAGGAAAGTGGAATTCCCAGTGTAGCGGTGAAATGCGCAGATATTGGGAAGAACACCAGTGGCGAAGGCTGCTTTCTGGGCTGAGACTGACGCTGAGGTGCGAAAGCTAGGGGAGCGAACAGGATTAGATACCCTGGTAGTCCTAGCCGTAAACTATGGGCACTAGGTGTGGGGAGTGTCAACTCTTTCCGTGCCGAAGCTAACGCATTAAGTGCCCCGCCTGGGGAGTACGGTCGCAAGGCTAAAACTCAAAGGAATTGACGGGGGCCCGCACAAGCGGCGGAGCATGTGGCTCAATTCGACGCAACGCGAAGAACCTTACCAGGGCTTGACATGCACTTGAAAGACGTGGAAACACGTCCCTCCGTATGGACAGGTGCACAGGTGGTGCATGGCTGTCGTCAGCTCGTGTCGTGAGATGTTGGGTTAAGTCCCGCAACGAGCGCAACCCTTGTCCTGTGTTACCAGCGGTTCGGCCGGGGACTCACAGGAGACTGCCGGTGACAAACCGGAGGAAGGTGGGGACGACGTCAAGTCATCATGCCCCTTATGCTCTGGGCTGCACACGTGCTACAATGGCCGGCACAAAGGGTTGCGAAACCGCGAGGTGGAGCTAATCCCAAAAAGCCGGTCTAAGTTCGGATTGGAGGCTGAAACTCGCCTCCATGAAGTCGGAGTCGCTAGTAATCGCGAATCAGAACGTCGCGGTGAATACGTTCCCGGGCCTTGTACACACCGCCCGTCACACCACGAAAGCTAGCAACACCCGAAGCCGGTGGCCTAACCCGTAAGGGAGGGAACCGTCGAAGGTGGGGTTGGTGATTGGGGTGAAGTCGTAACAAGGTAGCCGTACCGGAAGGTGCGGCTGGATCACCTCCTTTCTAGGGAGTCTCTCTAGATTCAAAAGGTTGACCGGGTCTTCACTGTTCAGTTTTGAAGATGCCGGGGTCATGTAAGACGTCGGACCGCTAGAGGGAAGGGGTGATACTAGACAGAACCCAACCTTACCGGTTTTGAGCAGTGAGCAGGTTGAACTTGTGAAGGAGGATTTTGATGGATAGGGTCAAGACGTCAGACTGGCTTGTGGGGATTGGTAGTCTGGTATTGCTCATAAGTGTGTTCCTCGAGTGGTTTAAAGTTAAAGGCCTAGGTGGCGTAGCGGGCTTCAGCATGAACATCGGCATAAGCGGTTGGGATGCAACGAAGCTCAGCATATTGATTTTTATTTTTTCGCTGGCGGCGATTGCAGTAGTGGTCTTGAGGATTCTTGAAGTAGACCTCTCAGACATTCCTATACCGATGTCGCTGGTGGTGATGGGCCTGGCAGGTATATCGCTGCTGATAATAATTCTGAGGATTTTCATCCATCAGAGCGGAATGGGAGTCTCGTACGGGATTTTCGTATCTTTGGTCGCAGGCGCTGTCGTGCTGGCCGGTGGCGTTATGATGCAGCGTGAGGAGTACTGAAAAGCAAGCAGAGGCTTGCTTTGATATAGGTTTGTGGCGAGACTCACTCGCACCTTGAAAGCTACACAGTGTTGCAAAGGTCTTAACGACCAAGATGGTAAGGGCATGCGGTGGATGCCTTGGCGGTAGGAGCCGAGGAAGGACGTGGCAGGCTGCGAAAAGCTCCGGGTAGTCGCCGAACAGACGTAAATCCGGAGATATCCGAATGGGGAAACCCGGCACGGGTAACGCCGTGTCATCCTTGTCTGAACACATAGGGCAAGGAAGGCAAGTGGGTGAACTGAAACATCTAAGTAACCCGAGGAGAAGAAAGCAACCGCGATTCCCACAGTAGCGGCGAGCGAAATGGGAACAGCCTAAACCCGTAGGGTGTGATAGCCCGCAGGTGTTGCTCTACGGGTGTTGTAGGAGCCACCAGGCGTCGTTGCGGAGGCGCCAGGGAGTTACAAAACAGATCTTTAACCGAAGCGGGCTGGAAAGCCCGGCCACAGAAGGTAATAGCCCTGTAGGTGAAAAGGACCTGTCTCCCGGTGGATTTCCTGAGTACGGCGGGGCACGTGAAATCCCGTTGGAAGCTACGGGGACCACCCCGTAAGGCTAAATACTTCCTACCGACCGATAGTGAACTAGTACCGTGAGGGAAAGGTGAAAAGTACCCCGGGAGGGGAGTGAAATAGTACCTGAAACCGCATGCTTACAAACAGTCAGAGGGAGCAAGTCTCCTGATGGCGTGCTTTTTGTAGAATGAACCGGCGAGTTACTGGTACGCAGCAAGGTTAAGGGAAAACCGGAGCCGTAGCGAAAGCGAGTCTTAACAGGGCGATTTAGTTGCGTGCCGTAGACCCGAAACCGAGTGAGCTACCCATGGGCAGGGTGAAGCGAGGGTAAGACCTCGTGGAGGCCCGAACCCACTTCGGTTGAAAACGGAGGGGATGACCTGTGGGTAGGGGTGAAAGGCTAATCAAACTCGGGAATAGCTGGTTCTCCCCGAAATAGCTTTAGGGCTAGCCTCAGGTGTTTAGTCATGGTGGTAGAGCACTGAATGAGCTAGGGGCCTTCACCGGTTACCAATCTCAATCAAACTCCGAATGCCGTGACTTCAGAGCCTGGGAGTCAGACTACGGGGGATAAGCTCCGTGGTCGAAAGGGAAACAGCCCAGACCGTCGGTTAAGGTCCCTAAATGCAGGCTAAGTGGCAAAGGATGTGGAATTGCACAGACAACCAGGATGTTGGCTTAGAAGCAGCAATCATTCAAAGAGTGCGTAACAGCTCACTGGTCTAGTGTTTCCGCGCCGAAAATGTCCGGGGCTCAAGCCTGCTACCGAAGCCACGGACCTTCCAGCATTTCGGTGCCGGGGGGTGGTAGGGGAGCGTTCTCTGGGGGGCGAAGTCGGAACGCGAGTTCCGGTGGACCGCAGAGAAGAGAGAATGCCGGTATGAGTAGCGAAAGACGGGCGAGAAACCCGTCCGCCGAACACCTAAGGTTTCCTGGGGAAGGTTAATCCGCTCAGGGTTAGTCGGGACCTAAGGCGAGGCCGAAAGGCGTAGTCGATGGATAACAGGTTTATATTCCTGTACCACCAACCCATGTTTGAGCAATGGGGTGACGGAGAAGGGTAGGTCAACCGCGGCGATGGTCGACCGCGGACAAGCACGTAGGGGGCTGCGTAGGAAAATCCGCGCGGTATTCAAACCCTGAGGTGTGATGTCGAGCCGCTTTTTAGGTGAAGTGACCGACCCCATGCTTCCTAGAAAAGCCTCTAGCGAGTGGCGTTGGTGCCCGTACCAAAACCGACACAGGTAGGTGGGTAGAGAATACCAAGGCGATCGAGCGAACCCTCGTTAAGGAACTCGGCAAAATGATCCCGTAACTTAGGGAGAAGGGATGCCCCGGTAGGGTGAAGGAATCCTCGTGACTTCTGGAGCCCGAGGGGGCCGCAGAGAATAGGCCCAAGCGACTGTTTACTAAAAACACAGCTCTCTGCGAAGTCGCAAGACGACGTATAGGGGGTGACGCCTGCCCGGTGCTGGAAGGTTAAGGGGAGGGGTTAGCGGTCAGACTAGACTGGCACGCGAAGCTCTGAACCTAAGCCCCAGTAAACGGCGGCCGTAACTATAACGGTCCTAAGGTAGCGAAATTCCTTGTCGGGTAAGTTCCGACCTGCACGAATGGCGTAACGACTTGGGCGCTGTCTCAACGAGGGGCTCGGCGAAATTGTACTGCCCGTGAAGATGCGGGCTACCCGCAACAGGACGGAAAGACCCCGTGAACCTTTACTGTAGCCTGATATTGGATTCTGGTACGTTTTGTGCAGGATAGGTGGGAGACTATGAGGCGGTGGCGCCAGCTGCCGCGGAGTCAACCTTGGGATACCACTCTTGATGTGCTGGGGTCCTAACCGAGAACCGTGAAGCCGGTTCCGGGACAGTGTCAGGTGGGCAGTTTGACTGGGGCGGTCGCCTCCTAAAATGTAACGGAGGCGCCCAAAGGTTCCCTCAAGCTGGTCGGCAATCAGCTGAAGAGTGTAAGGGCACAAGGGAGCTTGACTGCGAGACCCACAAGTCGAGCAGGTACGAAAGTAGGGCCTAGTGATCCAACGGTACTGAGTGGAAGGGCCGTTGCTCAACGGATAAAAGGTACTCCGGGGATAACAGGCTTATCTCCCCCAAGAGTCCACATCGACGGGGAGGTTTGGCACCTCGATGTCGGCTCATCGCATCCTGGGGCTGAAGCAGGTCCCAAGGGTTGGGCTGTTCGCCCATTAAAGCGGTACGCGAGCTGGGTTTAGAACGTCGTGAGACAGTTCGGTCCCTATCCGTTGCGGGCGCAGGAGACTTGAGGGGAGTTGTTCCTAGTACGAGAGGACCGGAATGAACAGACCTCTGGTGTGCCAGTTGTCATGCCAATGGCACTGCTGGTTAGCTACGTCTGGACTGGATAAGCGCTGAAAGCATCTAAGCGCGAAGCCAACCCCAAGATTAGGTCTCCCATCCGGATAACGGAGTAAGACTCCTTGCAGACCACAAGGTGGATAGGCCGGAGGTGTAAGCGTGGCGACACGTTCAGCCGACCGGTACTAATAAGTCGAGGGCTTGGTTCGACCTAGCGTTCACTGTGTAGCTTTGAGGGTGCGAGAGGCGCCATTAGATTTTCGGTGGCCATGGCGGAGGGGTTCACCTGTAACCATTCCGAACACAGAAGTTAAGCCCTCCAGCGCCGATGGTACTGCAGGGGTAACCCTGTGGGAGAGTAGGTCGCCGCCGAAATATTATCTAAAGGGGGTCAGTCTTTAGTCCGACCCCCTACTAACTTTTTCAGCCCGGCATTCTTAGCCGGGCTGTTTCTTAACACGACAGCGATAAATGATAGACTCTATCCAAGTCCTGTTGCCCAGGTTAAGGAAAGCTCGTGAGTCTACGCGAGAGGTTGTGGCCCGCGAATCGGGTAGCTATTATCAGCAGTTCCATATTGTTGATCGGTCTTTTTCTGCTGGCATAGCTGCAGTTATGATTACTTGCATGGAACGACGTTGAAACATAAGAACATACCGGTGAGCGGTTGGGATGAGACAAAGCTCTCGTTGTTCATTATTATCTTCGCCTTTGCGGTAGTTGCGATTGTCGTGTTGGTGAGGGCCAGGTCTGGGTTGATACCGGCTAAGTTGCCATGCCAGATCATAGTCACGAGACTGGACTTCGGTGCATTTGTGATAGTGGCAGTGAAGCTCTTTGTTCATAATGGCGACCTGGGGCTTTATTACGGGATATTCATATCGCTTGCCGCATCAATCGGGGTGATCGTTGGGGGCATTATGCTTTGTAAGGAGCGATCAACAGGGTTAGCCGACGGTGGGCTCGCGGACAGGATACGTCGCTTGAGGGGAAGGAAATGGCGGAAGTCAGGCCTTTTAGAGGAATAAGGTATAACCAGGAAGCGATCGGGGACCTTTCCCTTGTTGTCGCACCGCCTTACGACATAATCGACGAGCATGGAAGGGATTACTACTATAACAAGCACCCTTACAACGTCATAAGACTCATCCTGAACCGATCCAAGAAAAGCGACAAGGATTCTGAACAACCTTACCTGAGGGCCGCGCAATTCCTGGAGCAATGGCTTGCGCAGCGCATACTGATACAGGACATTTCGCCGGGCTTCTACCTGTACCGTCAGAGATATCTGATGGAAAGCGAGTACAGGGAGTGCACGGGGCTCGTGGCCAGGGTGAGGGTGGAGGAGTTCGCTGACGGAGGTATCCTTCCCCATGAGGACATAATGCCGAGGCCGCTAGAGGACCGGATGAAGCTTTTAAATCACACGCGAATGAATCTGGATTTTGTCCACACCCTCTACTCGGACCCTGCCGAGAAGTTAAAGGACCCGATACTCGCGGAGATGGAGAAGTTTCCCCTCGCGCAGTTCCAGACTGCTGACGGCATAGCCAACGATCTATGGTCGGTGACCGATGAGGGTTTCATCAAAACGATAACGAAGTTTTTCGGCAAGAAGAAGCTCTATATCGCGGACGGCCACCATCGATACCAGACGGCACTCGAGTACAACCGGGTGGTAAGGGAACGTGGAATGGATCACGGTGAAGACGACCCGCGCGATTTCCTGATGATGATGATTGTCGAGATGGAGAACCCGGGCCTTTCAGTACTGCCCGTACACAGGGTGGTGCTCTCTGGCGGGGAGGTCTCCGCACAGGACTTGTTAAGGGATATAGAAAGATGGTTCAACAGGGAAGAGGTCGAGTTTCAAAGAGGAGCGAGGAGCGGCCAGGTCTTCCACATACTGCGCAGGCTGGAGGACGCGGGGCGTGATGGGAAAGCGTTCGGGCTTTTCGTGAGGGAGCCCGACAGGTTCTTCCTGCTATCCCTGAAGCCCGGCCTGGATCTTGTGAAAATCGTTGAAAGTGAATCCTCTGCCGCATACAAGAGTCTCGATGTGACGGCCCTTCACAGGCTTATCATCGAGAAAACGCTGGGCATACCCCCTGACCGAGAGTCCGTTGAGAAAAGCCTGGTTTTCACAAGGGACGCATTGGAAGCGGTCCAGATGGTGGACTCGGGTAAGGGGATCGCCGCTTTCTTCCTTAACCCCGCAAAGGTTGAGCAGGTTCGCGAGATTGCCGACCACGATGAGAAGATGCCACAGAAATCAACATACTTCTACCCGAAGCCGTGTTCTGGTGTCGTGATGAGCAGGGTCACCGAGTGGTAGATTGTGGATTGGGGTCATAATGCGCGGCGAGCCTCGGGGCGAAGCAGGTTTGGGTCCTTGATTCCCCTGTATATGGCCTCGAGGATACGGTCGCGGTCCTCGGGCAGGTTACCCGCTATGGGGAGATAATTCGAGGCGTGGTTCGTGCGGAACACGCAGTTTTCGACTTCGATGTTTTCGACAAGAAGCCTCAACTCCTGAAGGATGGTCGATGGATTCATGAGTTTGAACTCTCCTTCCTTGTTTTCACGGTACAGCCGCGTTCCCGGAAGGAGCATCAAAGTCAGGGCACTCAGGTAACGGGGGTTCATCCGGGAAACGGCCCGCGCAGAATCGACCGCGTGCAGTTCGCTCATGGAGTTACTGCCGAGCCCTAGCAGGACTATGACCGACATGTCGATCCCAGCGTCCTGTGCCTTCCGAACGGCCTGTATCATCTCCTCGGCATTCGCACCCTTCTTGACCCTTGTGAGTATCTCGTCGTTTCCGCTCTCGAGACCCAGGTAACCGATCCCGAGTTTCTTGGAGCGCAGAAGGGCCAGTTCTTCCGGTGTCTTTGTGAGTATGTCTGAAGCGTTCACGTATATGCCTACCCGCTTAAGGGCTGGAAATTTCTCGTTCAAACAGTCGAGGATTCGCTCGAGTTCTCCGGTAGGAAGGCACATCGCGTTACCGTCACATAGGAACACGCGCCTTATCTCCGGGTTCCAGCGCGAGGCTAGGGCGATATCCTCTTTTATATTGTCGAAGGGCCGCGGCTCGAACCTCACAAACTTGTACGTCACGCAGAACGTGCACCGATTATGCGAACATCCGTACGTTGCCTGCAGAAGGAAGCTCCCCGCTTCGCTGGGCGGCCTGATTACGATACCCTGTTTGTCTCTGCTCAAAGTGGTTTATTCTCCTGGTCCGCCGCTTTTTTCATCTGCTCGAGAAGATGGCTCACGCATATGCTCTGGGACTGCGCCTCGTACTCGAGCCCGGACTCCATGCTTCCGTCCCGGCTCCTGTCGATCGCGACCTTGCACAATCCTACCGGCAACGTGGACAGGCCCTTGAGGTGGTTCGCCAGTTCATGGGTTTTTGACTCGAGCTCGTCAGCAGGGTAGACGGCGTTAACGAGGCCGATCCTTTCGGCTTCTGCCGCATCGATCCTTTTGCCGGTAAGAATGAGCTCTTTTGCGCGATGAATGCCGATATAGCGCGGGAGGCGTTGTGTCGCTCCCAGGTCGGTGACGAGGCCCAGATTTACTTCAAGGAGACCAAACTGGGCTGACGTTGACGCCAGGATCATGTCGCAGGCGAGCGCGATCTCCATGCCCGCTCCCAGCGCGTGCCCGTTGACCATAGAGATCACGGGTTTCTCGATGAGTTCGAAAGCCCGGACATTGCGCTGCATCCTCCTCACCAGTACCCGGAAATCGTTCACGTCGGTGTCCATGAACGTCTCGAGAGAGCCAAGGTCGAGTCCGGAAGAGAAAGACGAACCTCTCCCTGTCATTATTATTACCTTAACCTCGCCCTCGTCCCGCAGGTAATCGGATGCGGTGCCTAATTCCTCGAACATCGTCTGGTTCATGGCATTCCGTTTTTCCGGCCTGTCCAGGAAAAGGGTTGCGACCCCATTCTCATGCTCAATGCTAAGCGTCTCGAAGTTTGGTGGTTTCATGGCACCTCCATACACGTTCCGTTGATCTTCGTGAACATGATACCAGACGGTCTGCCTATTCAGTACGGAAGTCAGCAGGGTGGGTTACTCAAGCGTGTCACCGTTGGTGAAGTCTAAGATCAGGCTCCCGATGTCTTTTTCCCCGAACGGCTTCCGGACCCCCTGCACGCAGCCCTCATGATTATGGGAGGGCTTTCGGGGTTTTCAGCAAGTTCTTCGTATATCTTGGTGGACTGCTCCCTGTGATCCTGGAGGTCAAGGATTCTAGCCTTCCACAGTAGTGTAACATTCTTTTTGGGCTGCACCTTCTCGAGTTCGAGCGAACGTTTCACAGAGGAGAGAGCACCGCGATAGTTGCCGACCATCGCCCGCACTATGCACTCCATCAACGGGAAAGTCGATTCACTCGGATCAAGCATGGAGCACTCACCAAACATCAAGAGAACGCGGTTCAGGTCCCCAGAGCCGATATTCGAGATTGAACAGGTGTTTGTTCATTGGCACATGATCGAATGGTGGTTTGGCAACAGACACCGTAGTGCGGTTTATTGAGCGTTGGTGGTGTTGGTACTGGCTGTTATTGAGTGGGGAAGATATACTGATTATGGGCGCTAACTCGGTAAACTAGGGCTAGGACTGAGAACCAAGGTTCATCTTCAATCTTGGGCTACGACACCTGGCCGGCAAAACATCCGGAATCTTAGATCCTGTGTTAACGGTTCCTTGTGAAAGCTGGTATCATCTAGACAGTATTGTCACCCTGGCGGCGGTTGAGCGTTTGGAGATGGAAGAAGAGACGGCTTACGAATTGCTCCAAAAGGGGCGGGTGCTTCTTGAAGAAGATAACCCCGCTCAAGCGGCGTTGGTCCTGGAGAGGGCTCTTGAGAGGGTCCCGTGCAAGGGCTCGATCCTTGAGGTCCTGGGGAGGGCCTACCACCGCTCCGGCCGGTACGGAGAGGCGGCTGGCAGGTTCGAGGAGGCCGTTGAGGTTGACCCGACGAATGACTATGCTCATTACTGCCTGGGCCTTTGCTATCTCAAGCTCAAAAGAAAAACGGAAGCGGGGGCACACTTCAAGATCGCTTGGTTCCTGAGGCCCGGTGAGATATACCGTGAGAAAGCGGCTCGTTTTGGAGTGGGCGAGGCGGACTCCACGGGATAAGACCTGCAGGCGGCCCCGCAGACAACTATACGGTTTATATGGCATCTCTCATTGAAGAATACAGAGCTTTCATCATCGACCTTGACGGCGTGGTCTACCTTTTGAACGAACCCATCCCCGGCGCCAGGGAGGCCATTTTGCGGATCCAGGAAAGGGGGCTCCCGTTTGTTTTTCTGACGAACAACTCGGCGTCAACTCCGGAGCAGTACGTGAAAAAGCTCGCGAAATTCGGAATCGGAATCGAACCCAGGCACATTGTGACATCCAGCCAGGCTGTTGGAAGGTACCTTGATCTGAACTACGAAACGAGTGGCAGAACCGCTTTTGTCATAGGCGAGACGGGGCTCATATTCGAGCTTGAGGCTAGGGACCTTGAGCTCGTGAAAGCGGGAGAAGCCAGGGGAGCGAGGTTCGTGTTCGTGGGGATGGATCGCAGGTTCGATTTCGAAAAGCTCAAGGCTGCAGTCCTCGCGATAAGGAACGGAGCGGAGTTTATAGCGGCCAACGCCGATACGACCTATCCAACGCCGGATGGACTCTGGCCGGGTGCAGGCTCGATCGTCGCAGCCGTGACCACGGCCTCTGGACGAGAGCCCTATGTCGCTGGAAAGCCGAATCCTCTCATGGTTGAAGTAGCGCTTGACAGGATGGGCGCGGAAGCGGATGAAACTCTGCTCATCGGCGACCGGCTTGAGACGGATATTCTGGCAGGGGTTGAGGCGGGGGTCGATACGATGCTGGTGTTGACCGGGGTTTCGAGAGTAGAAGAGATCGAGGAAAGAGGTATATGTCCGGCCCACATAGGGGACGACCTTCGGGCGTTAACGGAACCCTAGTGTGCTAGAATAGCGTTTGCTCTAGTGTGGCGATACCAAGGTGGTGAAACAAGTGTACAACCCTGACATTGAGTCAATGAGCAAGGAGAAACTCGCCGAGCTTCAGCTGGAGAGGCTCAGGGAGACGGTCAAGCTCTGCGACGAGATGGTGCCTTTCTACCGCAAGAAGATACGGGAGAAGGGTGTGACCTGGAAGGATATCAAGGCCCTCGAGGACGTAAGGCTACTGCCTTTTACCTCAAAGGACGACCTTCGGGAGAATTACCCGTTCGGCATGTTCGCGGTTCCGGTAAGGGATATAGTGCGGATTCACGCGTCCTCCGGGACGACGGGCCAGCCGACGGTGGTCGGCTACACGAGCATGGACATTGAGGTCTGGTCTGAGTTGATGGCGCGCTCCCTGGTAGCTGGCATGGCGGACAGGTCGGACATAATCCAGATTGCCTATGGTTACGGGCTTTTTACGGGCGGGCTCGGTTTCCACTACGGAGTTGAGCGGCTGGGGGCTTCGGCGATACCGGTATCGGGTGGAAACACCAAGCGGCAGATACGTCTTATGGTTGACCTCGGGACGACCGTTCTCTGCTGCACTCCCTCCTACGCTCTTTTCATGGCCGAAACGGCAGAAGAGATGGGCGTTGATTTTAAGGAACTCAAGCTGAAATCAGGGATCTTCGGCGCCGAACCCTGGAGCGATCGAATGCGGGACAAAGTTGAAAGGCTTCTCAACCTGTCAGCGTTCGACGTGTACGGGCTCTCCGAGGTCATGGGTCCAGGGGTATCAATCGAGTGTGAGAACAAGGAAGGCCTGCATATCTTCGAGGACGCGTTCTTACCAGAGGTGATCGACCCCGCCACGGGCGAGAGCCTGCCGGTCGGGGAGCAGGGCGAGCTCGTATTCACAACCATCAACAAGAAAGGCATGCCTCTCATAAGGTACAGGACCCGGGACGTGACATCTCTCGAAGACGGCCCATGTCCTTGTGGAAGGACGCACATAAGGATGAGGCGGGTACGAGGCAGGACGGATGACATGCTTATTATCAGGGGCGTGAACGTGTTCCCCTCGCAGATAGAGTCGGTGTTGATGCAGATCGAGGGCGTATCACCGCACTACCAGCTGATTGTCGATAGAGAGGCCGCCGGGCTTGACATCCTGGAGGTGCAGGTCGAGGTGTCAGAGGACATGTTCTCGGACAGAATCAGGGGGCTGGAGCAGTGGCAGGAGCTTATACATTCCGAGATAGAGAGCTATCTCGGGCTCGGGGTAAAAGTCACCCTGGTCGAGCCGAGGACGATCGCGAGGAGCGAGGGCAAGGCTGTAAGGGTGATCGATAACCGCGAGATATAGAGGGAGTGAGGGGACATGATGGCAAAGCAGATATCGGTCTTTCTCGAGAATAAGCCCGGGAAGCTTCTGGACGTGACGAGATCGCTCGGCGAGTCGGGCGTTAACATAAGGGCCCTGTGCGTGGCCGACACGACCGAGTTCGGCGTGGTAAGGCTGATCGTGGACGACCCCGCGGCGGCTCGCGAATGCCTGAGAGAGAAAGGCTTTACTGTTAAAGAGACCGTGGTACTGGCTGTCGAGGTGGATGACAGCCCAGGGGGGCTCGGGGCCGTACTGAAGCCGCTCGTGGACCAGGAGATGAACATAGAATACCTTTACTGCTTCCTCGAGAAAGCGGGGGATAACGCTGTGGTTATTATCAGGGTCGAAGAGGCGGAGCAGGCGGTAGGGGCACTCAAAGTAGCAGGCTTCAGGGTGATACCGCCGGAAGAACTTTACTCGATGTGAGGATAGATGATGGTGGTAGTCTCACTTGGTTTCGGACTTAAGACCAAAGGTGACGGAGATATCATTGATATCACGGGCAAGCTCTCGGAACTGGTCAGGAAGTCGGGCGTTGAATCTGGAGTGGTTACCGTCTTCGTTCCCGGCTCCACCGCCGGTCTGACCACCATCGAATATGAACCCGGTCTTGTCGAGGATGTAGACGAGATGTTCGAACGCGTCATTCCCAGGGGCAGGGAGTACCACCACAACCTAAGGTGGCATGACGGCAACGGCCATGCGCATGTAAGGGCATCCCTGCTCGGGCCGTCGTTGACGGTTCCCTTCTCCAACGGGAAGCTTCAACTTGGTGTCTGGCAGCAGGTAGTCCTGGTCGACTTCGATAACCGCTCGAGGAACAGGGACCTTGTCTGCCAGATAATAGGTGAATGACCTAGGGTAATGACCTAGGGCTTGTTGTCTATTTCCTCTAAAAGCAGGTGAACCAGCTTGACCGCGCGGTCCATGGATTTCCTGTCGATCTTATTGAACCTGTCGGCCTCGTTCCTCCAGCCCTGGTAAGTCCCACCCAGAAGACCACCGATGGTTACAGCCTTGTAGCCCCGCGCGAGTGCGACCATCGCGTCGCTCTTTTTTACCCTGCAATTACCCTTGAAGACCTTAAGGTCTTTTGACTTGTTTGACGCGGTGTGAGCAAGCTTGCGGAGCGGTCCGCTTGAGCGAAAGCCGAGCATTACGCCTTCACGGTTGATTATCCTGGTTTGGCCGACCCCCAGGTGGTCGAGGTTTATTATAAAGGCTTCCTTGATCTGCTTCGGGTAATGCCGGAGGAGGGAGACCATGCCCCTGCCTCCCGCGCAACCCCTTGCTGTTGCCACACCCCATACCTCCGTATGCTCGAGCGGGTTGCTGGCAATGGAGCTCAGCACGGAAAGCATGACCCCGACACCGGAAGCGTTGTCGTTGGCGCCGGGGGAGTATCGCCCCACGAGTTCACCCCAGAGGATGACCAGAGAAAGAAGCAGCAGGTATATGGGGAAGGGCGAGAATGCCAGCCAGATCACGATCAGGGCATGGCGGCTTACCTTTGCGAGTGAAGCTCCCTGGCCGAGTATGCTCACAAGGACGATGACGGTAATGCAGGCGAAGGACAGGATGTAAATGGGGCGGAACAGCCTCGCCGCCTTTGGCATGCCGAGGGGCGAGCTCTTGGCGGTGTCATAGTTGGCGACCAGCATTGCTCTCTGTTTCATGTCGCCCTCGGCGCGAACCCGGCCGACGACGTTTGATGCCTCGCTGCGTGGTAGCAGCTTTGAGACAGTACTCCATGTGTAGGTCTCCATCTGGAATGTCAGGAATACGAGTATTGACAGAAGAAGGCTCGCCGTGTAGCTGACCAGGAAGAGCGGGTAGGCGAGAAGAGCAAGGAGGTATATGAGGAGGAGGCTGTGTAGGTCTGATTTATGTGATTTGAAACTGTCCATGACGACATCGATGCCCCTGTCCTCCATGGCGCGCATAATATAAGAAGCGGCGGCTTTTTCACCGTCGCTTCCCGCTCCGCGGGCTCCGATCCTCCTGCAAAGGTATTGAACGTGCTTGCTGGGCAGATCCATGCGCATATTCTAGCACAGGGTAAACGAGTAGCCGGGCCGTTCCTTGTATGCCGGGGGGGCGTTCTGTAGAATAATATCAATTATGGACGACCCGGTTCTTGAAAGGATAAACTCTCCTGCCGACCTCAAGCACCTTGATCATCGCGAACTGGTAACCCTGGTCGGCGAGATAAGGGAACTGATCATCGCGACCACAAGCGTGGCCGGGGGCCACCTTGCGTCGAGCCTGGGCGCGGTGGAACTGGCGATAGCTATCCATAGGGCTCTGGATACGCCCAGGGACCGCGTTATATGGGATGTCGGGCACCAGGCTTATGCCCACAAGATAATAACTGGGCGGCGCGACGATTTTTGCACACTCAGGCGACATGGAGGCGTTGGCGGTTTTCCGAGGCGCTCTGAGAGCGAGTTCGACGTTGTCGACAGTGGACATTCCGGGGCCTCGATAAGCTACGGTCTCGGGCTGGCGCTGGCACGGGACCTGAAGAGCGAAGACGACACAATAGTGGTTGTCATCGGGGATGGTTCGATGACCGCGGGCGTGGCATACGAGGCGTTGAACCAGGCGGGTCAACAACTGGAGTCGAATCTCATCATAATCCTGAATGACAACCAGATGTCCATCTCCAGGAACGTCGGCGGTTTCTCGTCGTATCTCTCCAGGATAAGGATAAAGCCGGCCTACAAGCACCTGAAGGAGGAACTAGAGGAAATGCTGGAGAGCCTTCCCGCTGTCGGTGACGAGCTTGTCAGGTTCGCATCTCATGTGAAGGATTCGATAAGTCACGCGCTGGTACCGGGGATCCTGTTCGAGGCGTTCGGGGTCAAGTACGTCGGGCCGATAGACGGGCATGATGTAGAGCTGATCGAGAAGACCATTACCGAGGCGAAGGACGTGGAGGGCCCGATCCTTATCCACGTGGTAACAAAAAAGGGTAAGGGGTACATGCATGCAGAGCAGAGCCCGGACAAGTTCCACGGGGTGCCCCACTTCGATCGCGAAACAGGGAACATTTCGAACGAAGGCGGTTCGAAAACGTATACCGCCTTGTTCAGCGACGAAATGGTCAAACTGGCTTGGGATATACCAGATGTTGTCGCCATAACTGCCGCTATGAAGCTCGGTACCGGCCTGGAGCGTTTCAGCTCGATGTACCCTGACAGGTTCTTCGATGTGGGGATAGCGGAGCAGCTGGCTGTGAATATGGCGGCCGGGCTGGCTCTTGGCGGCATGAAACCCCTTGTAGCGATATACTCCACGTTCCTTCAGAGGGCCTTTGATCAGTTATCGCAGGAGATCTGCCTTCAAGATCTCCCTGTTGTTTTCGTTGTCGACAGGGCGGGGCTTGTCGGTGAGGACGGGGCGACACACCACGGGTACTTCGATTTATCTTACCTGAGGATTCTTCCCAATATGACAGTAATGGCCCCGGGTGACGGTAGTGAGCTGGGCGCCATGCTACGTTTTGCACTGGAGCTCGGTTCACCGGCCGCGGTTCGTTTTCCGAGGAGCCGGGCGGTGTTTCTGGATGGAGTAGGATGCGAACCTATCAGGAAAGGTGCGGGGGAGGTAATAAGAAACGGCGAGGATATCGTGTTGCTCGCGCTCGGGGACATGGTGTCAATCGCGGTCCAGGTCGAGGAGATATTGCGAGATGTTGTCCACTGCACCGTGGTGAACGCCCGGTTCGCCAAGCCCATTGATTCCGGCTTTCTCACAGGCGTCTGCAAGGGCAAGAAACTTGCAGTGACCCTGGAGGATAATGTCACCACCGGTGGTTTCGGCAGCGCGGTATACGAAGTCCTCCGGGCAGCCGGTCTGGATGTGCCGGTCCTTTCCTTCGGGCTTCCGGACCGCTACGTCGACCACGGGACGATTGAAGAGTTGTTCAATGAGGTCGGACTCTCGCCATCCGACATAGCAACAGGGGTAAGGAGGCGCCTCGACAGCTTGTGATGAGGATTAGGCTAGACACGTACCTTTATGAGCATGGCTTTTTTGAAAGCCGCGTGAAGGCAAGTGCCGCAGTGCTTGAAGGACTCGTTCTGGTTGACGGGCTGTCGACCGTAAAAGCCGGTACCCAGGTTACCGGCAAGGAAGAGATCCAGGTGCTTGAGCCTCCAAAAGCTTTCGTGTCGAGGGGCGGGATCAAGCTGGACTGTTGTCTTGACGTGTTCAAGGTTGATGTTTCAGGGCGGGTGGCTATTGACGTAGGCTCGTCCACTGGTGGTTTTACGGAGTGCCTTCTCAAAAGGGGAGCTGCCAAGGTCATCGCGCTGGATGCAGGGAAGGGCCAACTTCACCTGAAGCTGCGCCAGGACAACAGGGTCATAGTGCTCGAAGGATTCAACGCGAGGTACCTCAAGCCGGAAGACCTGCCACTTATGCCTTCGCTGGCCACGGTGGACGTGTCTTTCATATCGCTGAGGAAGGTCATAGAACCGGTCATGGACGTCTTGACGGACAAAGAGATGGTTGCGCTCGTCAAGCCTCAGTTCGAAGCGGGTCGGCGCTTTGTCTCTAAAGGGGGCGTTGTAAGGGATCAAGACGTCCATACTGAAGTGTTGAACGGTCTGCTCAGCTGGCTGGAGGAACACGATCTCGGGCTTTGCGGTGCGGCTGCTTCACCTATCAAGGGCCCAAAAGGAAACATCGAATACTTTTTTCATATCAAGCAGTCTATATGGTCCTCGGTTGATACTGGAGATATCGCATCGGAAGTGAGAAGGGCCAAAAAGGAGTTGGCTTAGGAGATTTATTGGAGGTCCGACGAGATGGAAACCCCGGGCGGAGGTTCGTTCAAAGAGGCTTTGATAATCCCGAACGTGGACAAGGAGGGGATTGCGCAGATGGTAAAAACGGTTGGCCAGTGCCTTGAACGCATGGGCGTAAAGCACTTTCTGTTGAGTGATGATGCCGAGGCACTGGGAAATATTGACATGCCTCCTACCGTGGAGCGACTGGATGAGAACGTCGACCTTGCCATCGTGCTCGGGGGAGACGGGACGGTGCTACACGCGGTTGATGTCCTGTGGGACAAAGACGTACCGCTTGTGGGCATCAACATAGGCAAGATGGGATTTCTTACCACTGCTGAAATGCACGAGACCGAGGAGGTTCTTGACAAGATCTTCGCCGGAAGATACTGGATAAGTGAAAGGGTTCCGGTCGCCTGCACGCTCGGTACCGAAGTCGGAAGCGAGGAGTTCCACGCGCTTAACGAAATCGTAATAGGCAAGCTTGTCAGGGAAAGGCTTATCCACCTTTCCACTTACATAAACGGCGAGTACTTCATGCGTTACTCGGGCGACGGTTTGATATTCTCCAGCGCCACGGGTTCGACGGCCTATTCACTTTCCTCGGGCGGTCCGGTCGTTACACCCGAGCTGAAGTGCTTCCTTTTGACGCCCATCTGCGCCCACATGCTGTTCAGTCGACCGATGGTGCTGGATGCTTGCGACAGGGTTAAAGTGGTGGTGGAAGAGGGGCCGGAGCGCCTTGCCCTAAGCATCGACGGGCGACAGGACGTTGAAGTGCCCAAGGGCGCAAACATCGAATTCTACTCCTCGGGGAAGACCGTGCGAATAATAGAACTGTACGGGAGCTCTTTTTACAGGACACTCAGGGAGAAATTCCTGAGCCCTCCGTCCGGCACAGAACATCAAGCTGGGAGCACGTAGTTGCTGACCTACCTCAAAGTGCGGGATTGCGCACTGCCAGAGAACGTGGAAATAGAGTTACACCCCGGGTTGAACGCACTCACGGGTGAGACGGGGGCGGGGAAGACGCTCGTGGCAAGCTTTCCATGTTAGAGTCTGGAAGAGAGCAGTTGAGGGAAAAAGAACCCGAGATCGAGGGCGAGCGCGTAGAAACGCAGAACCTGGCGAAGCTGCTGCGCAGGTCAAGGAAAAAAGAGGAGAGGAGATGCACCCACACCGGGATCGAACTGCTTGATACCGATAGCAGAGTCGAGGAGATGTGCAGGATGCTCGGGGATTCCAACGGGCGTAAGGTGACTCTGGATCACGCGAGAGACATGCTAGAGAGGGCCACCGATAAAAAGAAGCGCGTTTAGGGCACGGGCGATGAACCGGGAAATTCTCGAGTGTGTGTGAGATAATTAGCGGGAGCTAGGCAGGTGATACCCGAGGTGAGACCTACCGGTAAAGTTTTCCTCAACAACCGAGATGAAGTAGCAGTTGGGGGGATAGCCCGGCTCGACAAGAAGACGAAGAACCTGGTGAAGAGGCTGCGACCCGGCGAGGTGGCGATAATCGACCACCAGGACATAGACAGGGTATCGTCCGAGGCCCTGGTCGAGAAAAAGCCTCTCGCAGTCATAAACGCCGCGTGTTCAATCACGGGGAAGTACCCCAACCTCGGACCCCTCATGATCATCGCTTCGGGCATAGACATCGCGGACGAGGTCGGAGGGCAGATTTTCGAGCTCGTTCAAGAGGGCTCACTTGTAAGCGTGGCCAAGGGGGTCGTCTACCTTGAGGGTACCGAGGTGGCACGAGGTGTTCCGCTTTCCCTTGCGGAGGTGGAGAGACGAATCGAAGACAGCAAGAGAATGCTGGGAAGGCACCTGGGGGACTTCGCGACTAACACGATGGAGCTGCTCGAGGCCGAGAAGGAGATACTCCTTGAAAGCATAGACCTCCCGCACATAACCACCGCGTTCGCGGGTCACCATGTGCTGATAGTCGTTCGTGGTCATGACTACAAGCGGGACCTCCAGGCGCTCCGGCCGTACATCAGAGAGATGAAGCCCGTGCTCGTTGCAGTCGATGGAGGTGCAGATGCACTGCTCGAGATGGGGTACAAGCCCAAGATGATAGTGGGTGACATGGACAGCATAACCGACGAGGCGCTCAAGTGCGGGGCGGAGCTTGTGGTGCATGGATATACGGACGGCAAGGCCCCCGGGCAATCGCGGCTGAACGAGATGAGTATTCCCTCGACCGTGTTTCATTACCCGGGCACCAGCGAGGACATCGCGATGCTGATAGCCTACGAGAAAGGAGCGGAGCTTGTGGTCGTGGTCGGAGGCCACACTAACCTTATCGAGTTCTTGGACAAGGACAGGAAAGGGATGGCCAGCACGTTCCTGGTCAGGCTCAGGGTCGGAGCCACTCTGGTGGATGCAAAAGGGGTAAGCCAGATATACCAGACCAGGCTGAAAAGCTGGCACCTTGCGTTCATGGTGTTCGCGGCACTTGTAACCATTATCATAATAGTCGCCTTTTCCGAGCCAGTGAGGCAGTTCATCACCGTACTCGCGATGAGATTCCAGGTCTGGCTAATGAAGCTTCAGAGCCTTATTTGACACGGGGTTGATTCCATTGATCGATATGCGATACCACGTTATCTCGCTGGTTGCCGTTTTTCTAGCGCTTGCTATCGGGATTCTGCTCGGCACGACGCTTGTCGAGAGAGGTCTTATCAATGAGCAGAAAAAGGAGATAAAGTCGCTGAGAAAGACCTTCGACGAGATCAAAGATAATAACAATGCGCTTCACAGCGAACTCGAGACGTTCAAGGTTTTTGCCGAGCAGGCCAAGCCTTACTTCCTGGCCAACAGGCTAATCGGAAAATCTTTTATGGTACTGGCGACCGAGAAACAAGGCAACGTCGAGCTGGCGAAGATATCAGAGACTGTGGCGAGTGCCGGTGGAAGCATACCGGCATCGATCACCATCGCGGATTCCAAGGTCTTCAGTGACCCCGGCGTCGTGGATAGCTTATCCAGGCTTTTTCAGCTGCCGCCTCAGCCTCAATCCCTCAAGGAGCGGGTTTTCGCAGAGATCGTGAACGAGGGAATAAACTACTCGAACCCGCCGGTGATCCAGGAGCTCGAGAGGATCGGCGTTATCTCGTTGAGTGGAACTCTCCCGGGACCGGTGTCCGGAGGGATACTGATCGGAGGAGAGAGGAAACCGGAAAGCAAGGAGTTCAAGAACACCGACGTCCCGCTGATTCGCGCTTTTACCATGGCGAATTACCCCATTCTCGGCGTCGGATGGTCTGCTACGCCGGATTCGGTGATGATTGCGTACAAGCAGGCAGCCATTTCGACCGTCGACCACGTTGAGACGGTGCCAGGACAGGTTGCTATGGTGATGGCCCTCGAGGGAAGGGCGGGTAATTACGGCAGCGGTAAGGAAGCTACCAGGCTGATACCGGCTCCCGCCGGGCAATGAGGTGCGTATGAAGGTTGTTGCGGTAGTGCCCTCATATGAAGAGGAGCAGTATGTCGGCGAGACGGTGAGGTCGCTTCTCTCGATCAAGGAGGTCGACGAGGTACTCGTCATCGACGATGGTTCGACCGATCGCACCGTGGATTCAGCTCAGGATGCGGGAGTCCGGGTGGTTGTGAATTCACCCAACCTGGGCAAGGGGAATTCATTAAACCGAGTATTGCCGCGACTTGATTTCGACGTACTTCTACTGGTCGATGGAGATGTCGGAAGAAGCGCCACGGAAGCCGGTGCTTTTCTCGAGCCGGTACTTGCCGGGGAAGCCGACCTGGCGATAGCCGCCTTCCAGCCGCCTAAGGTCAAAGGGGGTCTAGGAATAGCCCAGGGGCTTGCACGCTGTGGTATAGAGCGCCTCACTGGAAGGAAGATGGCGTCTCCTCTCAGCGGACAGCGCGCTCTTACGCGAGAGGTCTATAGCAAGGTATCGCCGTTCGAAAGTGGTTTCGGGGTCGAGGTGGGTATGACCGTTGACGCGGTTTCTTCAGGGTTCCGCGTGGTCGAGGTCGAGACGAATATGTCCCACAAGGAGACCGGTCCGGACTTTCACGGCTTCATGCACAGGGGCAGGCAGTTCGCCGATATTCTGAGAGTCCTCGCGAAGCGCTCGCTCAACCGTGGACGGTAGCGGATGCTGACCTTGCTATCACTGGCCCTTCTCCTGGGATCCGCCGCGGCAGGCATATTATTTCTATACGCCTGCGGGCCGGTCATCGAGCACCCCTCCCTTAAAAGGGACAACTTCTTAGGCCGGGAGATACCCGGCTCCGTCGGTTTCGTATTCTCCCTCTCCTATGTTCTTGTTTACGTGCTGGTTATCGTATTCGAGAAGGAAAGGCCCCTTGTATGGATCGGCCCAAAGGAGTCACTACTGATCCTGGTTCTGGGGATGTGCTTTCTCGGCCTGCTGGATGACCTGCTTGGGAGCCGAGAGACAAGGGGGTTCAAGGGCCATGTCAGGGAAGCGGTCAGGAGGCGCTTCACCACTGGTTTCTTGAAGGCACTCGGCGGTTTCTTGCTCGCCATTGCGGCTTCTGCACCTTTCTCGCGCCACATATGGGAGCTGTTTTTAAACGGCGCGCTCATTGCTCTCTGCGCCAACCTGTTCAACCTGTTGGACATGAGGCCGGGGAGGGCGCTGAAGGTCTTCTTCCCGCTTCTTGCGGGCGTGATCGCCTTGAACTGGAGCCTCGAGAACGCGTTCATCCCCTATCTTCTTTCCGTTGGGGCCGTGGCCATTGTGCTGTTTCCAGGAGATATGTCGGGCAGGTTCATGCTGGGTGATTCCGGCTCCAACGTACTGGGCGCGACCGTGGGATTTGGCATTGCGATAGGCGCGGGAACCTGGTGGAAGCTGGGGGTCATGGTACTGTTCGCCTGCCTGAACCTTTTGTCGGAAAAATACTCGTTTTCACGCATAATCAGCTCCAATCGTGTGCTAAACTGGCTTGATTCTCTAGGGAGAAAAGGTGAGAAAGACCCGGGGGCAAATAATAGTTAAGAGCGAAGGGGCTCTACGGAGGTAAAAAGATGCCAGCTAAGCACATATTTGTGGTGGGCGGTGTTGTTTCATCACTTGGCAAGGGGATAACTGCAGCATCTATAGGCCTGCTTTTGAAGTCGAGAGGCCTGAACGTCATCATGCAGAAGATAGATCCCTACATAAACGTGGACCCGGGAACCATGAACCCCTTCCAACACGGCGAGGTCTTCGTGACCGATGACGGCACCGAAACAGACCTCGACCTCGGCCACTACGAGAGGTTCGTCGACATAAACCTGCTCAGGGAGAGCAACGTAACCACGGGGACGGTGTACGGCACGATAATCGGCAGGGAGCGAAAGGGGGAGTTCCTCGGCGCGACCGTACAGGTTATCCCTCACATCACGGACGAAATAAAGAGGAGAATCCTGAAGCTGGCGGAGCATGACGACGTTGACGTCGCAATCAGCGAGGTAGGCGGCACCGTTGGAGACATCGAGAGCCAGCCGTTCCTGGAGGCTATCAGGCAGCTCAAGAAGGACATCGGACCGGAGAACGTATTCTATATACACGTGACTCTGGTGCCTTATCTGGAGACTTCGCAGGAGCTCAAGACAAAGCCGACACAGCACAGCGTCAAGGAGCTGAAGAGCCTGGGTATCCAGCCTGACGCCATAGTCTGCCGGTCGGACAGGCCGATAACTGATGACGTGAAGGATAAAATAGCGCTCTTTTGCGATACCGACCGGGAAGCGGTCGTCTCCGCCGTAAACGCGGAAACAATCTACGAGGTGCCCCTGATCCTCAACCGCGAGGGGCTCGACGACTACATCGTCAAACACCTTGGACTGGCGGACCATCCACAGGATCTGTCCGAGTGGGTTGCACTTGTCGAAAAGATCAAGAGCCTGAGGGATGAGATCAAGATCGCCGTGGTGGGAAAGTACGTAGATCTGCCGGACGCGTATATCAGCATCGTGGAGAGCTTGAACGCCGCCGGGTTCAAGCACGGGGTCAAGGTAGAGATTGTATGGGTAGCCTCCGACACGCTGAGGGACAAGAAGAGCTGTGAGAAGCTCAAGGACGTGCACGGCGTGCTGGTGCCTGGGGGGTTCGGCGTAAGGGGGATCGAGGGAAAGATAATAGCGATCCAGTACGCACGAGAGAACGGCATACCGTTCCTCGGACTCTGCCTTGGACTCCAATGCGCCGTGATAGAGTTCGCAAGGAACGTAGCCGGGATGGAAAACGCTAACAGCTCGGAGTTCGACCCGAACACCCCGTATCCGATAATAGACCTGATGGCCCACCAGAGAGAGGTGGAGGACCTTGGCGGAACGATGCGCCTCGGCCTGTATCCCTGCAAAATAATACCGGGGACACGGGCGGCGGCCGCGTACGGAGAGGAAGTGATATACGAGAGGCACCGTCACCGCTACGAGGTCAACAACAGCCTTCGGCAAAAGCTCGAGGAAGCCGGTATGGTATTCTCGGGGCTCTCCCCGGATGACAGGCTGGTAGAGATGGTCGAGATACCGGACCACCCATGGTTCATCGCGAGTCAGTTCCACCCGGAGTTCAAATCACGCCCGCTCAGGCCCCATCCGTTGTTCCGGGAATTCGCGGGAGCCGCCGTCAAGAGGCAGCGGATCTCCGACTCCCACTTGAAAGTCGTTGAGAGCAAGGAGGCCCAGGGGGCAAAATGACGCCCAAGGAAGGGCCTTACCCATCGAGGCTTTTCTCGATATTCCCAGAACTCGGCGGCACAAACAGAGAATCAGGTAACGATCGGCAGATGTCCAATTACATCAAGGGATTTTGCTTCAGCCTGGGGCTTGTTTCAGCCAGGACAGGTGCTGGAGGTCTTGATTGAGCAGTTATCGGCGAGCGAGGGTCCTGGAAACAAATACCTGGGGGCCCAAAATACAGGAGGCTGAGCTCGAGTTCACCGACGGCTCGCTGGGGCCGGCCGTTGTTCTCACGGGGTTGGTCGGACCGGTGGAGAAAGGCGACGAGGTGGTCGCCAATACCACCGCGGTAGAGCTGGGCCTGGGCTCCGGCGGGTACCATTTCGTGTTGTGGAACATGTCCCGTGACCTGCTGGAGATGCCCTCGGGCGGCCACATCATGAAACTCCGCTACACCCCTCTCCAATTCGATGTCCGTGCCGTCGAGGAGCAGCTCGGCCAGGATGCCGGCAAGTATGGGCATATCGAGGATTCTCTAGATGGCATCCCGGTGATTGCAGGCTCACTTCACAGCCAGCTGCTTCCAGTTGCATTAGCTTACAAGGACGTAAGGCCGGCTGGACGACTCGTTTACATTATGACCGACGGCGGTTCGCTTCCAATTGAGTTCAGCAATACGGTTCGTTTCCTGAAGGACGGCGGTTATATCGATTCGACTATCACATGCGGGCACGCATTCGGTGGTGACCACGAGGCGGTTAACGTCTTTGGCGCGCTTTTGGGTGCCAGGGACGTCTGCGGAGCGGATGCGGCAGTGGTGATGATGGGCCCCGGGATAGTGGGTACCGGGTCAGCGGTAGGTTTCAGCGGCATGGAGCAGGCTGTCAATATCAACGCTGCATGGTCCCTGGGTGGAAAGCCTGTAGCTATACCCAGGATCATTTTCGGAGACCCGAGGGAGCGGCATCGAGGTTTGAGCCATCACTCCGTGTCGGTGCTGCGCCGGGGGACTTGCGTGTGCGCAATAGTACCAGTGCCTAGTATCTCCGGGGAGAAAGCGAAAACGATCTGGTCGCAGTTGAGTGAAACAGGGATTACAGAGGCCCATGACGTGCGCGAGGTTCAAACCGAAGGTGTCCTGGAGCTTATCGAGCGCTGCGGTTACCAACCGACCGTGATGGGGCGCACCCCCGGTGAGGAGCCTGAGTTCTTCATGGCGGCGGGAGCCGCGGGGATAGTCGCCGCGGGGTTGGGCGGAGAGGGCTGAAGTGGCGGGAGATATAGAGGACTACGAGATAATATCCAGCGAACAGGTTTTCGACGGTAAGGTCGTTAAATTATTCCTGGACGATGTCCGGCTCCCGAACGGTAGAAAAGGCCGCTGGGAGAGGGTCGAGCATCCAGGCGCGGTAGGGATCGTCCCGCTCCTGGACGAGAGTACGTTGCTGATGGTCCGCCAGTACAGGCACGCTGTAAGGGGCGACCTTCTCGAGATCCCGGCAGGCAAGCTCGAACGCGCAGAGGAGCCGGTCGAGTGCGCGAGGAGAGAGCTCTTAGAAGAGGTAGGGTACAAAGCCGAACATATGATAAAGCTGGCGGAGTTCTACAACTCGCCCGGTTATTCGGACGAGCGCTTTTTTCTCTATCTAGGAAAGGATCTTTCTCCGGAAGAGGGCGAATCCGAGCCTGACGAGTTCCTCGAGGTCGTCAAGATAGACCTGAATGAAGCGCTATCGATGATATCGCATGGGTCGATAAGGGACGCAAAGAGCATCATAGGCATCACCCTTACAGGGTTGTTCTTGCGGGGAGAGACAGCGCCTTACCAGGATTGACGTGATGAAAGACTTTTCGGATGGTGAACCAACTGAACTTGTGGCCGCCGCGCAGGAGTTCATCAACTATCTCCAGATCGAGAAAGGGCTTTCAGCGAACACGATTTCGGCCTACCGCAGAGCGCTTGTCAGGTACCTCGATTTCCTGGCAGAAAAGGGGATTGACAGTCCAAATTGGGTTACGAAGGATTCGCTGGTAGGTTTTGCGGCGAGGCTCCAGGACCAGGAAGGCTACAAGTTGTCGCCCCGCTCGACTGCGCAGGCCTTCAGCGCCGTCAGGATGTTCCACCGTTTTATGGTCACAGAAGGTTGCGCCGAGGCGGATCCGACGAGTATCCTCAATTCTCCCCGGATAACCATGAGACTTCCGCGTGCCCTTAACCATGAACTGGTTGAGAAGCTTCTTAACGCCCCGGGTGGTGGTGATGAGAAGGGTATGAGGGACCGCCTTATACTCGAGATGCTCTACGCTACGGGGATGAGGATATCCGAGCTCGTGGGCCTTGACCTCGGTGACATCGAAATCTCAGGGAGGCTGGTCACGTGCCGCGGCAAGGGGGGGAAGTGGAGGATACTGCCCTTCGGGAGGACCACGTGCGAGACTCTGGAGACCTATCTCAGGGATGCGCGCCCTCATCTCGCACGGAGCGTAGGTTCTCCCGCCCTTATCGTCAACATGCGTGGAGGCAGGCTGAGCCGCCAGGGATGCTGGAAGATAATCAAGGGTCATGCCCGCACGGCCGGAATCGAGGACCTCGTCACACCTCATATTCTTCGGCATACCTTCGCGACACATCTTCTCGAAGGCGGCGCGAGCCTGCTGGTGGTCCAGGAGCTCCTGGGACACGTCAGTGTCTCGACGACACAGATATACACGGAGGTCACAAGAGACCACCTGATGGAAGTGTACCGGCGGACGCACCCCAGAGCGTAGACAGGTTCTGCTTGTCACCGGTATTGGCGACAAATACAATGGTCGCTGATGTGGGTTAATTCCATAAGGGAGTGCAAGTGAACGCTCGCGAGGCGTTGTATTTCATAATAGGCCTCTTCATAGGTGTGATTCTTCACGAGTACATGCACGCGCGAGTAGCTGACTGGAGGGGCGACAAGACTGCCAGGAGGGCAGGGCGATTAACGCTTAACCCCATTCCGCATATAGACCCCTTCGGGACGGTTCTGGTTCCGCTCATAATTCTCTTATTTTCAGGCGGCCGAACTGCATTCGGGTACGCGAAGCCTGTACCTATTAATCCATACTCTATGAAGAATCCCAGGCGTGACCCGGTTCTGGTTGCACTTGCAGGCCCTCTGACCAACTTCTCTATAGCATTCATCCTGGCACTCATTGGAATGGCGGTGAGGCTGGCGGGCGTGAACCCGGTTGGGAGCCTCAAGTACCTTTTCGAATTCCTCTATGCGGCTGCTCAAATCAATGTGATTCTGGGCTTTTTGAACTTACTGCCGATTCCTCCGCTCGACGGTTCCCACGTACTCGAATACTTCCTCCCGCCAAATGCCCGGAGGGCGTACGAGGCGATAGCACCGTACGGCTTTATAATCATATTAGGCTTCATCTTGTTTCTATGGAGGGATTTCATTTCATGGATGAATCCTGTCTTCAATGTGATTGGCAGGATCTTGTACGGTCCGTTTCTGGCATGACTTAATATAACGAAGCACTTTTGGAGGTGAGAGTTGAAAGACAGAGTCGTTAGCGGTTACAGGCCGAGCGGCAGGCTGCACCTCGGCCATTACCACGGGAACCTCAAGACGATGATTGGCCTTCAGGAGACGCACGAGTGTTATTTCTTCGTGGCAGACTGGCACGCGCTGACCACCGGCTACAGGGATACTTCGATGCTCGGCCCGTACACGACCGAGATGGTGCTGGACTGGCTCGCGGCGGGTCTCGATCCCGGGAAGTGCACGATATACCGGCAGTCGGATATCCACAGCATCCCTGAGCTCGTTCTCTGTTTCTCCATGATAATCTCGCTCGGTGAGCTGGAGCGCTGCCCGACTTACAAGGAACAGCTCCGCGAGCTTGATGCGCGTGTTGTGAACACATACGGCTTCCTCGGGTATCCCGTGTTGATGGCGGCGGATATACTTGTTGTCGACGCAGAGCTCGTGCCGGTGGGGGAGGACCAACTGCCGCACCTCGAGCTGACCCGTGAGATAGCGCGGCGGTTCAACTCACTGTACGGGAAGACGTTCCCGGAACCACGGCCGATTCTATCGAAAGCCCCCAAGATACCTGGGACCGACGGGCGCAAGATGTCCAAGAGCTACGATAACTACATACAGCTCGACGATTTGCCGGAGAACATTAGGCTCAAGGTAAGAAAAATGATTACCGACCCGGCGCGAAAACGAAGGGATGACAGGGGACATCCAGAGGTCTGCACGGTCTTCGAGCTATGCAAGGCGTACCTCCCGGAACGACTGGCAGACCTTGAGAAGGAATGTAGAGGCGCTCTGATCGGCTGCACAGACTGCAAGGATGAGCTCGCGAAGAAGATTGCCGAGGACCTTGGACCCTTCAGGGAACGACGGGAGTCACTGGCGCGGAACCCGGGCGTAGTCAGAGAGATCCTGGAAGCAGGGGCATCGAAGGTGAACCCGATAGCGTCAGAACGTCTCGAGAGGGCGAGGCGGGAAATGAACATAGGCACTCTATAGGGGAGCGGCTTTGAGTTTCGAGGTCAAGATAGATGTATTCGAGGGGCCGTTCGACCTGCTCCTCCAGTGCATCATGAGGCAGGAGCTGGACATCCACGAGGTGCCGATCGCACAGATAACCTCGGCCTACCTCGTGCACCTGGAAGCAGTGCCTGAACTCGACCTGGATACCGCTACGGAGTTCCTGATGATAGCCGCGACCCTGCTGCTGATAAAAGCGCGCTCGCTTCTTCCCCGGCCGGAGGATGAGCTTGAGCTTCTAGAGGATACCGAGACTGCGAGGGAGTTCCTGATAGACAGGCTCGTAGAATACAAGAAGTTCTCGAACGCGGCGGAATGGCTGCTCGACCTGTACGGTGAACACGGGTGGTACATGCGCCGCCTGCGTGAACTGGAGGAAGACTACTCGCATCTCTACCCCGATCCTTTCGAGGGGGTCTCCGTCACGAATCTGCCTGAAGCCCTCATCGAGCTCTTGATCGAGCGCCTCGGGGATGAGGTTGATACGGCTTATATAGCGCCTATAAAGATATCGGTAGCGGAGCACATCGGTCGCGTGAAAAGCCTGCTTGCTCCCGGCGGGAAGTGTACGTTCTCAGAGCTTGTAGCCGGGTGTCGCTCGAAGCTGGACGTCATCGCAACATTCATTGCAGTCCTGGAGCTTTACAAGAGGGGTGAGCTTTCTCTGAGTCAGCGCAGGCCCTTCGGGGACATAAAGATAACGATTCGAGAGGGAAGGGAAAACAGTGCCGCCTGAAGACCACTGGGATACAAGCGGGCATGGAAAGGTTGAACCGGCGGAAGAAACCGGGCAGTACGGAGTGGAGGTCGACAAGAAGGCCGTGCTGGAGGCCTTGCTCCTGGTTTCGCCTGAGCCGCTGTCGGTCGCAGGCCTCTCCGAATTGACGGGCTTCGAGATGGGGGCGGTCAGAGAGATCCTGAACGAACTTCAGCTGTTTTATGATGAAAGGTGCGGGGGCCTTGTCATCAGAGAGGTCGCAGGCGGCTTCTGTTTCTACTCTAGCCCGGATGCTGCTCCGTACGTCGCCAGGCTTATCAGCTCGCAGGTAAATCCCAGGCTCACGCGAGCGGCCCTGGAGACGCTCGCGATTGTCGCCTATCTTCAACCCGTTTCGCGTGGAGTTATTGCGGAGATAAGGGGGGTCCAGTCCGAAGGGGTCATAAAAACGCTCGAAGATCGCGGACTGGTGCAGGCTGTCGGAAGAGGTGGACCGCCTGGTTACCCTAACCTTTACGGGACCACCACCCGGTTCCTGGAGAGGTTCGGGTTGAACAGCCTCGACGACCTCCCGGACCTCGAACAGTTCGCCCCTGACGATGAGACAGTGGACAAGATCAAGAGGAGCCTATCCTGGGAAATCTCCGAGGAGGATGTAAGTGCCGGATCAGGAAATGCCCGAAAGGATCCAGAAGATACTGTCGAGGGCGGGGATAGCTTCACGCCGGGCGGCGGAGAAGTTGATCCTTGAGGGCAGGGTCGCTCTGAACGGAGAGACAGCGAGACTTGGGAACAGGGCGATACCCGGGATCGACGATATTTCCGTCGACGGTGTTCGCATCGAGACCGGGGTACACCTTAAATACTTCGCTTTGAACAAGCCGTGCGGTGTTGTGACCACCGTCGATGATCCTCAGGGCAGGCCCACCGTGATGGAATACCTGCCGGAAGAAGTTCAGCGGGGTTACAGACTGTTCCCGGTAGGCAGGCTGGACATGGACTCCAGCGGACTTATACTCTTAACAAACGACGGGTTCCTTGCCAACAGATTGATGCACCCGAGTTTCGAGATGACACGGGAATATGTGGTTGAAGTTGAACCGGTGCCCAGAGAAGAGGACCTTGCCAGGCTCAGGAAGGGTATCGAGTTGGAGGAAGGAGACACGGGCCCGGCAGGTGTCTCCATTAAAGGGAGCATCGGTGAGCGGGCAATGGTCGGGATCAAGCTCCACACCGGGAGGAAGCGACAGATAAGGAGATCATTAGACCACCTCGGGTTAAAGGTTCATTCGCTTCACAGGGTGAGGATTGGCAGCATTGGATTGGGCTCGCTAAGGCCGGGATATTGCCGCGAGCTTGATCCAAGAGAGGTAAAAACACTCTACAGGATGACGGGTTTTAGAGTTTAAGATAGACAACAGGGAGGAACAATGAGGGTCAGGGCTTTGCGCGGCGCGGCAACCGCAGACAGCAACACCAAGGAGGACATCGTACAGGCGACCACCGAGCTTCTTGAGGAGATGCTTGACCGTAACGACATTGCGACCGATGACATTATATTCATCAATTTCACCGCGACCGAGGACCTGACCGCGGAATTCCCTGCAGCGGCAGTGCGAAAGGTAGGGCTCAGCCACGTGCCGGTCATCTGCGCGAGGGAGCTTGATATAAAAGGTGCTCTGCAGGGGACGATAAGGGTCCAGATGCTGATATATACTGAGAGAGCGCGGGAACAACTGCGCCACGTTTATCTAAAGAACGCGAGGCAGCTCAGGACTGACCTTCCGGAATAACGCCATTCGGGGAGTGGTTTCCAATGATGATAGTTATGCGCGATGGTGCTCCCGAAGATGAGATCCAAGGAGTGATAGACAAGCTCCACGCTATTGGAGCAGAGGCTCACCTGTCCAGAGGTAAGTTCAAGACCGTGATAGGCGCCATCGGGGACAGGGAAAAGATAGCCGAGATCCCACTGGCCGCACTGCCGGGTGTCGAGACGGTCATTCCCATCATGAGGCCCTACAAGCTGGTGAGCCGCGAGTTCCACCCGGAGAACACGGTCGTACAGGTTGGCCCTGTCGAGATTGGCGGGGAGGATTTCGCCGTAATCGCGGGGCCCTGCGCGGTCGAAAGCGAAGAGCAGGTCATAGCCACGGCAAAGGCCGCGAAGGAAAATGGCGCTACTATACTGAGGGGAGGGGCATACAAGCCCCGCACCAGCCCTTACTCGTTCCAGGGGCTGGGGGAAGAGGGCCTCAAATTACTGGCCAGGGCGCGGGACATGACCGGCCTGCCTGTAGTAACAGAGGTTGTGGACGTGAGGCAAGTCGTGGTTGTAGCGAATTATGTGGATGTGCTGCAGATAGGCGCGCGCAATATGCAGAACTTCTTGCTTCTCCGTGAGGTCGGCATGCAGCAGAAGCCGGTCCTCTTGAAGAGAGGTATGAGTTCAACCGTTGAAGAGCTCCTGATGGCGGCGGAGTATATCGTGCGCGGTGGCAACACGAACGTGATATTGTGCGAGAGAGGCATCCGGACGTTTGAGACGGCGACCCGCAATACGTTGGATCTGAGCTCGGTGCCGGTGGTGAAAAACGTAAGCCATCTACCCATCATCGTCGATCCATGCCACGCGACGGGGAAGAGGGAGCTGATATCCGCTCTAACGAAGGGAGCGCTGGCGGTTGGTGCGGACGGCGTGATGGTCGAGATACACCCCGACCCGAAGGCCGCCCTGTGCGACGGCCCACAGTCCCTCGATTTCGAACAGTTCCGAGCGATGATGGAGGAACTCAAGGCTCTTGCCCCATCCCTCGGGCGCAGAATCTAAAGCCTGTTTGGAGGCTACACTGGTATGTCCGAGGTCTTCTCGAAGGTAGGGATTATCGGGACCGGGCTCATGGGTGGGTCACTTGCGCTGGCATTGATGTCCGATCCCGGTGTCGAGAGCGTGGTCTGCTACGATATATCCCCTGAAACCAGGCGTGAGGCGCGTGAACTCTCTGTGGGTGACAAGGTTGTCGAGGTAGCAGACGATGCTGTAAAGGGTAGCGGACTCGTGGTCCTTGCGACGCCGGTCGGTGAAATCAAGCGGGCTTTTGCCGGGGTCTTGGAGCACCTTGAGAATGGGACAATCATCACAGATGTAGGTTCCGTGAAACTCCCGGTCATCGCCGCTATCGAAGAGATCGCTCCAGAAGGCGTCAACTACGTGGGTGGGCATCCGATGACCGGCTCCGAGCAAGAGGGGGTATTCTCGGCTCGTGCGGACCTCTACAAAGATTGCTATTACATACTCACACCTACCGACAGGACGGATACCGAGGCGTTCCGACGCCTGCACGGGCTGTTGACAGGTATCGGTTCAAGGGTCATATCGATGGATCCCGAGTTGCACGACCGTGCGATGGCTACGATAAGCCACCTTCCTCACCTCCTTTCGCTTGTCTTGATGGAAGTTGCAAGAAAAGAACAGGAGAAGATGAAGAATCTCTTTACAATAGCCGCAGGGGGTTTCCGCGATATGACCCGCATCGCCGCCAGCAGCCCTGATCTATGGACAGACATCTGCTTGGAGAACAAGGATTTCATACTTGCCGCGCTTGCCGAGTACAGCGAAGTGATAGATGAGCTTGTCGGACTTCTCAAGCAGAATGACAGGGATCGTCTCCAGGAACTGTTCAAAGCCGCCAGGCGCGCAAGGGGTGATTTGAGCGTAAAAGAGGGTCTGGACATCGAGGAACTTTATGAGGTAACCATGCCCGTGCCGGACCAGCCAGGGGTGATCAGCAAGGTGTCAACAGCGATAGGCGCTCTCGGAGTAAACATCGAGGACATCGGAATAGTGCACCCCCTCGAGGGCGAAACCGGCATACTGAACCTGAAGATACTCGGCAAGGACAAGGCGATTAAGGTCAACCAGGAACTGGCCTCTCTCGGTTACGGCGCGAGAATGCGACGGGCTTGAGGTGCTTTAGCTGTGCAAAGGGTTTTTGAGAGAAGCGAGAACCTTGCAGGCGTTGTGAACGTTCCCCCCGACAAGTCAATCTCTCACCGCGCGGCGATACTTTCATCGCTCTGCCGTGGAATATCCAGGATAGAGGGGTACAGCCCTGCAGCCGACTGCAGGAGTACGCTCCAGTGCCTCGCCATGCTTGGAGCGAGGCAGTCATGGCAAGGGGATACTTTACTCGTTGAAGGTCGCGGCGAGAGGGGATTCGATCAACCGGACGGCCCGCTTGACTGCGGGAACTCGGCCACCACGATGAGGCTCCTGGCAGGAGTGCTGGCCGGTGAATCCGTGGATGTGACGCTGACCGGCGATGCCAGCCTCGTAAGGCGCCCGATGGGAAGGATCATCGAGCCACTTTCACTTATGGGGGCAGGGATTTCCGCTGAAGGAGAAGATGGCAGACCACCACTCAGGATAAGTGGCGGAGAGCTGACCGGGATAGCGTATTCACCTTCCGTGGCCAGCGCCCAGGTGAAATCCGCTATCCTGCTTGCTGGGTTGAAAGCCCAGGGGACCACCACCATAAACGAGATGGTCAAGACAAGGGATCATACAGAGAGGATGCTCGATGCGATGGGCATCGCCGTGCGCGGCGAGGGCCTATCCGTATCTGTCGAACCGGGGTTGCCCAGGCCTTGCGACCTCGACATTCCTGGTGATTTTTCCTCGGCCGCATTTATGATCGCGGCCGCGCTTGTCTGCCCGGGCTCGGAGATAACTCTGAATGACGTAGGCTTGAACCCTACGAGGACGGCTTTCCTTGACCTTATTCTGCGGATGGGGGCGGATGTCCAGGTCACGGATGAAGTCACAGGTTTGTGGGAGCCTCGCGGCAGGATAACGGTGAAGTACAGCCATCTTTCTGCGATAGAGGTTTCCAGCGATGATGTTGCCCGGGCCATAGACGAGATACCCCTCATTGCTCTTCTGGCTACGCAGGCAGGGGGGCGAACGGAGATACGGGGTGCCGGAGAACTCAGGCACAAGGAGGCGGACCGTCTGGGGGTAACGATAGAGGGTCTCTCTTCGATGGGTGCGCTGGCAGAGGAGAAGCCACACGGGATGGCCATAGAAGGACCGCGCGAGCTTGACGGATCGGTGGTCTCGAGCCGGGGAGACCACCGACTGGCAATGATGTTCGCCGTGGCAGGCCTCACGGCCAGCGGACAAACAACAGTGCTGGACTGGGAGTTTACCGATATCTCCTACCCATGTTTTGATGGGGTGTTGAACAGCCTTGGGGCAAGGGTGGTTGAATGAAGGCGGGTGAAAAGCTTCGGGTCATTGCCATAGACGGACCGGCCGCATCCGGAAAAAGCACAGTCGCCCTGGCCCTATCTCGACGCCTCGGCCTGAAGCTTATGGACTCGGGGTCAATGTACAGGGCGGTGGCGCTTCTCGCGTTAGAGAAGGAAGTGCCGCTTGATGACGAAAGAGCGCTTGTGAAGCTAGCGCGATCAGTGCGAAGCGATTTCAGTCTTGAGCTGCCGATAGGCGCAATGCCGCGGATCTATCTGGGAAAGCACGACGTCACGGAACCAATAAGGTCGCCAAGGGTGGGTGAGGCCGTGTCTCCAGTATCCGTGGTCGAGGGTGTGAGGAAAGAGATGGTTTCGCTCCAGCGCAAGCTGGTTTCAGGGGAGGGTGCGGTTGTTGAGGGAAGGGACATGGGGACAGTCGTCTTTCCCGATGCACCCTTAAAGGTTTATCTGGATGCTGCTGTGGAGGAGCGGATAGACAGGCGCTACAAGGAACTCGCTGATAAGGGCATGAATGTCACGCGTTCCAGTGTTGAGGACGAGATCGAAATGCGGGACAGGATTGATTCTTCAAGGGAGTACAGCCCGCTCTCTTTGGCACCGGATGCGGTTCTCATAGATACTACCCTGATGAGTGTCGCGGATGTCGTGGAGGAAATAGTAGAGCTCTGGCACTCAAGGCACCTTTACCAATAGACGGCTATTGCATATATTTTCGCCATGCCGTATCATCAACCATCATGACAACGAAGGCAGGAAATCAGGGAAATACGAATAGCTGGTGGTGGGGCTCCTAATAGGGGTTCCACGCTGCCTTGACATAACCGAATAGGCCGTGGATGTCCCAGAGTATCCGCGGCTATTTTGTTTGGTGCCTGGTCGCGGACCGGGCTTTTGTTTGTGAGAACGTCGGACCACAAAAGAAAGGAGAGAAAGATGAAAGCAAAAGAAGGTCCGTATAAAGTGACTTTGTTGGAGAAGGAGATGCCTACGTCCTGGTACAACATCCTGCCGGATCTGCCGGCGCCGGTGCCCCCTCCGTTACACCCGGTGACTAAGGAGCCGTGTGGACCCGAGGACCTGGCGCCCCTGTTCCCGATGGAGCTCATCAAGCAGGAGGTCAGCGAGGAGAGCTACATCGAGATCCCGGAGGAGGTCCTGGCGATTTATAAGCTCTACAGGCCGAGCCCGTTACGCAGGGCTTACAGGCTGGAGGAAGAGCTCGACACCCCCGCCAGGATATTCTACAAGGACGAGAGCGTGAGCTCCGCGGGAAGCCACAAGCCGAACACGGCGATCGCCCAGGCTTATTACAACAAGATGGAGGGCGTCAAGAGGCTTACAACGGAGACCGGGGCCGGACAGTGGGGCAGTGCTTTGAGCCTTGCATGCAAGTTATTCGGACTTGACCTGAAAGTCTACATGGTGAAGGTAAGCTATGAGCAGAAGCCGTACAGGCGCACCATGATGGAAACGTGGGGAGCAGAGGTCGTCCCCAGCCCGACCGACACGACGAACGCGGGCAGGGCCGTGCTCGCGGAGGACCCCTCAAGTCCCGGAAGCCTTGGCATAGCGATAAGCGAGGCGGTAGAGGATGCGGTCACCCACGATGGCTCGAAGTATTCCCTGGGAAGTGTGCTCAACCACGTCTGTCTGCACCAGACTATCGTAGGCCTCGAGGCAAAGGCGCAGATGGAGAAGATCGATGAATACCCGGACATTATAATCGGCTGCGTCGGCGGCGGCAGCAACTTCTCAGGTATTTCTTTTCCGTTCATGCAGGACAAGCTGAAGGGCAAGGATGTCCGCTTCATAGCAGCTGAGCCGGTGGCTTGCCCTACGCTGACAGAGGGAAAGTACGAGTACGACTACGGGGACGAGGCTGCGACTGCTCCCATCGTGATGATGTACACGCTGGGACACAAGTTCATACCTTCGCCCATTCACGCAGGAGGCCTCCGATACCACGGAGCCGCGCCGATACTCTCTCTCCTGGTGCACGAGGGGTACATTGATGCGGTCGCATATCCCCAGACCCAGATATTCGACGCCGCGATGACCTTCGCGCGGACGGAGGGGATGATCATCGCTCCGGAGACCGCACATGCGGTGAAGTGTGCCATCGATGAGGCGCTTAAGTGCAAGGAGAGCGGCGAGAGCAAGAATATCCTGTTCAACCTGAGTGGGCACGGTCTTCTCGACCTGGGGGGCTACGGAGAGTACCTGGCGGGCAACCTCGTGGATTGATATGGGAGATATTGCGGGGCTAAACAGAGAATAGAACTGGTTCTGACCGACATCAGCGGAGGGGGCCTCCTTGGTGATGCAATGCCCGGAATGCGGGGCGGAGAGCCCTGCGGGTGCACAGTATTGCAATCTTTGCTTTACCAGCTTCGGTTTCGAGAGTGCAGAGTTCCCTACCGCAGAGGCCCATGAAGAAGAGTTCACCCCCATGTACCCCTCGAGTTTGAAAGGGGAAGAGCCAAGTGGGGAACCATTTCTTCTGGTGTAATACTACCAAGCGATTACAGCTCGCCGGGCGATTGGACAGGTGCGCGCTCCCTGGAAGAGAAGGGTTCCATTCGGGTTGCGCATGTGACAACTTTTGATTTGGGCAGAGCATTCTATTAAACGATTATGACATCTGCTCAGGAAGCCACAATATGTTGTCACACCCTCCCGCTACGCTATGAGCAGGAGGGTAATATCTTTGAGAGACAGCGGATACGTTCAGATACGGGGCTTTCTCCAGTTCACCGAGGCGTTCCCGACCGAGGAAGCGTGCAGGTCCTACCTCTTCTCCCGTAGGTGGCCCAATGGATTCGCATGTCCCCGCTGCGGGGGCAGGGAGTACTAGCGGATCTCCAGTCGCGATCTCTACGAGTGCCGCTACTGCCGATACCAGGCGTCCCTCACCGCTGGGACCGTCATGGAGAAGACCCAGACGCCTCTTAGGGCCTGGTTCTGGCTTATCTTCCTCATGGCGAACATGAAGACCGGTGTCTCCATCCTGGGGGCGGCAAGATTGATCGGCATCTCCTACAAGCGCGCCTGGCTCATATCCCACAAGATAAGGGCGGCCATGGGGCAGAGGGACACCCGCTACAAGCTCACCGGTCTCATCGAGCTGGACGATAGCTACTTCGGCAGCTCCAAGAGCGGGAAGAGGGGAAGGGGAGCCGACTGTAAGACGCCGGTACTCATCGGGGTAAGCGTGGGAGAAAAAGGCCCCATACACGCATCCATGCGTGTTCTCGAAGGTGTGAAAGCGGACCAGATCAAGGAAGTGGCCAACCAGACTATTAACGCTGGGTCCAGTGTCAAAACCGACGGACTCGGCTCCTACCGAAGTGGGCTCTCCGGTTTCGAGCACGACCGAATGGTCCTGGGGAGCGGGCCGGCCGCGTCCGAGAAGCTCCCGTGGGTGCACATACTTATCGCCAACGTGAAGGGTATGCTCAGGGGTGTCCACCACGGCGTTTCCTCCGACCATCTCCAACCCTACCTCTCCGAGTTCTGCTGGCGGTTCTCCCGCCGGCACTTTGAGGGCGAGCTCTTCAACCGACTTCTCTGGGCCTGTATCACAGGCGGTGATCCGCTCACCTGGGCCCAACTGGTCGGGACTTCCTGACAGATCCGCCCCGCCTGGTCCAACGCAGGTCCCACTACCTGACTTCGACACCATGCCTGCCGTCAAGATCGCTCTCCTCCCACCTTTGCCTCACCGACAGTCAACGCACCCATACTGTGACCTCCCGGCACTGGCACAATATGTGCTAACCTCCTGAGAAGATGTCATAATCGTTTACTATTATGTTTTTACGCATCGGTTTTCGCTGGGGTTGTAACGCTGGGACTACAGTTAATACTCAGCCTCATCGTGTTGAATGCAATTATGGGGGGGAATATTTCTATCAACTACACGTGGATATTCATTGTGCTGCTTCTTCCTGCATGCGTCTGTGCCTTCTATCTAGGATATCGATCTGAGAGTTACGGGTGGGCGGTAGGGATGATAACGGTGGCACTATGGGCGATAATCATGAAGCCACTTTTCAATCTTGTCCTTCAATGGATTATGGACCCGTCTCATGTTTCATCACCGTTCGCCTGGCGTAGAATCGCACTCGACCTGGGCGTTGGCCTTCCTGTCGGAGCGTTGCTGGGCTGGCTCGGGGGAAAACGAGCGACTACAGGGATGGCTATCAGGACTTGACCGACGATTATTTGAAAGGATTTCACTGGATCAAGTGTCCTGATATAATTTACAGGCATGCAGTGGCTCCACGGAGGTCGTGATGATTGGTATGCTGCCGGTGTTGTCAAAAATAATACTCGTTGCGGCGTTGCCGGAATGGTCCAGCAATTGGACCTCCATTATGTTCGGTGGGCTTGTACTGGCGATCATCATGGGGACCTGGGCGGGCGCCGTGGCAGGTGGTAAAGGGCGGAGCATGCAAAAGTGGTTCCTGCTCGGTTTCTTTATTTCATTCATAGGACTCATTGCGGCTTACGTCGTGAAGCCGATTACCCCCGGGAACGAGCAGGCTAGGGACAAAGATAAAAAGTAGCCGGTTTTGTTTTAACAGGGATAATGCCGTCTTCAGAAACTACTTGATCGTTACTCCGGCTTGGGGTTCAACTCTCTGCACAGGAATAGGCATTCGTTAACGGCAATTGGGTCCCCAACGTAACACTAAGCTAGCAAGTCAACAAGTTTACGTTGGGGTTAATGGTGCCGAAGGCCGGACTCGAACCGGCACGGGGTTTGTGCCCCACTGGTTTTTGAGACCAGCGCGTCTACCTATTCCGCCACTCCGGCACTTTCTTGGGATATTATAGCAATAACTTCACGAACGAACCCATGGGTCTCTGGCATGCTGACGGGGAAGTCAAACGGGAGACAACTTGATGAGAAGGAAGATAGAAGCGCGATGAAAAAGCGCAAGGTACTCCTCCTGGACGGGCACAGCCTGGCGTACAGGGCCTTTTTCGCCCTGCCGGACACAATGACGACCAGGGGGGGCCAGCCCACAAACGCGGTCTACGGGTTCACAAGTATGCTTCTCAAGGTTGTCGACGAAGAGAAGCCCGATGCTGTTGTGGTAGCTTTCGACGGACCGCGAAGCGAGTTGAAGCGAACCAAGGAGTATCCGGAATATAAAGCTCAGAGACCGACCATGCCTGACGAACTGAGAGCACAAATAGAGATGATAGACCATCTGCTCGAGGCAATGAGGATACCAACGATCACTGCGCCAGGCTTCGAAGCCGATGACATCCTTGGAACCATTGCAAAGAGAGTCGCTTTAAAAGGCGATGACGCTGTCATAGTGACCGGCGACAAGGACACCCTCCAACTTGCGGAAAGGGGCATCAGGGTGTTGATGACGGCAAGGGGGATAACAGATACGCAGACGTTCGACCCTGAAGCGGTTGAAAGGAAGTACGGGATTCCTCCAGAAAAGATCCCCGATTTTGTAGGCCTCAAGGGCGACAGTTCGGACAACATCCCGGGCGTTCCGGGAATCGGGGAGAAGGGTGCATCCGCGCTCATAAGCCGGTTCGGGTCCCTCGAGGAGCTTTACGAGCACCTGGACGAGATATCCGGGTCGAAGAAAAAACAGGCCCTCGAGGATAACCGTGAGACCGCCATGCTATCAAAGGAGCTTGCGACTATCGATACCGAGGTCCCAATAGAACTTGACCCGGGCGAGATCGTGTTCGGGGAGTGGGACAGGCACGAGGTACTTGAATACCTGTCGGCCCTCGAGTTCCAAACGCTTGCCCGGCGTTTTCTCGAGATGTTCGGCGGTTCTGCGGACTCATGCTCACTTGCGGGCGTTTCAGACCTTGCGTACTCGGTTGTAAATCCCGCCGATAGCAGCGAGGTTGAGTCTTTTGTCGAAGAGGTCGAGTCGGGAGGAGAGGTAGCCGTAGCGTCGCTCCTCAAGGGTGACGGGTACTGCGGCGTCGAACTCCAGGCACTGGCGCTCGCCAATGCGGATAAGGTTCTCATAGTGAGATTCGAAGGTGGGTCTCCTGGCGGTCCGGCGATGGACGCGACCAGGCGGATCCTTGGCTCATCTGTCAAGAAATTATTTCACGATTCTAAAATGACCTGCGAGGCCATAGACAAGGAAGGTTTGGAATTGAGGGATATTGCTTTCGACACCGGGATTGCCGCTTACCTCGAGAACCCTTCGCTGGGAACGTATTACATGTGGGACCTCTGGGAGAAAAACGTCGGGAAGAGCATCAATATCGAAGGGAAGGCACAAAAGGTGACAGAGCAGGATTCACTTCTGCCCGAGGATGGGGATGAAAGTGATCTCAAGCTCGCGACCGAAGCCGCCCGGGTCTTCCATCTCAAGCCGCACCTGGAAGAGAAACTTGCCAACCTCGGAATGTCAGGGCTTTTCGAAGACGTCGAGATGCCGCTGATGCCCGTGTTGAAGGACATGGAAGCGACAGGAGTAGCATTGGATACAAGTGTTATCGAGGGGCTAAAGAAAGAAGTCGAGGGGACAATGGATGTCCTCGAGCATGAGATATACATGCTGGCGGGCAGGGAGTTTAACATCGGCTCCACGAAACAGCTGGCCAAGATCCTATTCGAGGAAATGGAGATACCTCCCTTGAAAAAGACCAAGACCGGGTACTCGACCGATTCATCGGTACTCGAAACACTGAGTAACGAATACCCGATCGCGGAGAAGCTCATCGAATACCGCGAGCACGCGAAGCTGAAATCGACATACCTGGATGTATTGCCCGCCCTGATCTGTCCTGCAACTGGAAGAGTACACTGCTCTTTCAACCAGATGGCAACGGCGACGGGAAGAATCTCGTCGAGCAACCCGAACCTGCAGAACATCCCGGTTCGCACCGAGGTCGGACACAGGATAAGAGCCGCGTTCGTGCCGGGTGAAAAAGGTGAAAAGATGCTTGTCGCCGATTATTCACAGATTGAACTGAGGGTACTGGCACACATGTCCGGAGATGAACTCCTGCTTGATGCATTCGCGAGAGATGCGGACATACACACGGAGACGGCTGCAAAGATCTTCGGCGCAAATCCTGAGGATGTGACCACGGCACAGCGGCGTATGGCAAAGGTGGTGAACTTCGGGGTCGTCTATGGGATGGGATATTACGGGCTGTCCACAAGGCTAGGCATAACCCTCGAGGAAGCTACCGACTTCATAGACACCTATTTTGACCAGTATAAAGGCGTGAGGAAGTACAGGGAGGAGTGCATTGAACAGGCTTCCATGCTCGGATACTCCGAGACGCTACTGGGGCGTAGGCGATACATACCGCAGCTTTCCAGCGGTAGCCGACAGACGAGGGAACTAGGGGAGAGGCTCGCCATAAACACCCCCCTGCAGGGTACAGCCGCGGACATAATAAAGAAGGCGATGGTAGATGTGGCGGCCGCGCTTCGCGAGGAGGATATGAAAAGCCGCATGACATTGCAGGTACACGATGAGCTTATGTTCGAAGTGCCGCCTGTCGAGGTCGACAGGCTCGTGGAGCTGGTAAAGAGCCGTATGTCCGGCGTCTTTGAATTGAAGGTCTCGCTGAGAGTCGAAATTGGGATACACGAGAACTGGGGGCAGGCCAAATAGCATCAGCCCTCCGTGGATAGTTCACCGCCATTCATCTCTCAAATAGCCTGTACGCAAAGCTTACGTGATCAGCTTAAACTTGCGGCGCCGTAACGTATGTGCTATTCATTACTTTGTAAATGTCAACAACTGGAGGGAAATTCGTGATGCAAGAAGAGGCCGACGAGACAAAAAATGTGGTCGGGGAAGGGAACATTATAAGCGACGAGACGGCAAGAGAGTCACTGGCCAGCCTTGGGTTGAGTCCCGAAGAAGGACAGCAGGTGCCTGATTATGACGGCACCATAAAAATATTCAACGAGGGCGACATCGTAACCGGCACGGTTGTCAAGGTCGACAAGGACGAGGTGCTCCTGGACATCGGGTATAAGTCTGAAGGGGTGATACCCGCGAGGGAGCTTTCAATAAGGTATGACGTCAAGCCCTCTGAGATCATTTCAGAGGGAGAGAAGATAGAGGCACTGGTACTCCAGAAGGAGGACAAGGAAGGCCGCCTCATTCTCTCAAAAAAGAGGGCGCAGTACGAAAGGGCCTGGTTTAACATCGAGCGGGTCAAAGCCCAGGATGGAATCGTCGAAGGCGAGGTGATCGAGGTCGTCAAGGGTGGCCTTATCCTGGACATCGGCCTGCGTGGGTTTCTCCCCGCTTCCCTCGTCGAGATGCGTCGCGTGAAGGACCTGAGCCAGTTCCTGGGACAGAAGCTCGAAGCGAAGATCATCGAGCTGGACAAGAACCGGAACAACGTAGTGCTGTCGCGGAGGGCCTTCCTGGAGAAACTGAAGTCGAGTGAGCGCAAGGAGTTCCTGGACAAGCTCGAGAAAGGCTCGAGGATGAGTGGGTCGGTGAGCAGCATCGTCAATTTCGGCGCGTTCGTAGACCTGGGAGGGGTTGACGGCCTGATCCATATCTCGGAGTTGTCCTGGAGCCATGTTGACCACCCCTCGGAGGTACTCTCGGTCGGAGACGAGGTCCAGGTCGAGATACTCGATATCGACCTCGAGCGGGAGAGGGTCTCGCTCAGTATGAAGAAGGCCCAGGAGGATCCCTGGGAGAAGTTGAGCAAGGAGAGCCCGGCGGGGTCAACGGTCCAGGGCAAAGTGACAAAGCTCGTGCCCTTCGGGGCATTTGTGGAACTGGCCCCCGGGGTGGAAGGCCTTGTACACATCTCGGAGCTTGCATGGGAGCATATCGAGTTTCCGGAGGAAGTGGTATCTGTCGATGACGAGGTAGAGGCGAAGATTATTGACATAGACCTCGACAGGCGCAGGATCAGCCTGAGCATCAAGCAGTTGACGGGCCCGGGTGAGGTGGAGTACGAGGAGCGGGAGGAAGGTGAAATCTCCGAGCCACAGCTTGTCGAGACCCAAGAGTTCGAGGCGCAGCTCAATGATTCTGAAGTGAGTGAGGTGGCCGAGGAAATCACCGCAACCGCCGCGATCGCTTCAGAGGCGGCCGAGATAGCGGCGGAAGTGAAACGGATAGAGGCTGAGGTCACTTCAACCCAATTCAAACCGGAGGAGGCCGAGCCCGAAGCCGGAGAAGATGAGGCAAAACGGTCTTCTCCCCCTGAAATTGAAGTGGAGGAAGAGGTCCCACCAGCCGAAATAGAAGTGGAGGAAATGGCTCCCTCTGCGGAAGCAGAAGAAGGGGAAGAGGTTCCTGTCGAAGAAGACAAGGCCGAAGAGGTACCGCCCGCTCCACCTGTAGAGGAGGAAGAAGCTGCAGTGGAGGAACAGGCAGAGCCGGCGGGGGAGCCCGGTTCACTGGAATCCATACTCGCGGATATGAAGAGGAAGGGCCAGAAGACATAGTCGGGGGTCTCATTGAACGGTTCTGAGATATGGGGCCCGGCCGCAGACAGACTGTTTATAGTAGGACTTACCGGGGGTATCGCATCCGGAAAGACAGAGGTCGCCGATGAGCTCGTGAGGCTTGGGGCGACAGTAATAGATGCCGACGAGGTGACCCGGCAGGTGACCCTGCCGGGTACGTCCGTTTATAAAGCCTTGATAGAGCAGTTCGGCAGGGGCATCGTGGACGAAGAAGGAAGGATAGACCGCCTCGCCCTTTCTAAGATCGTTTTCGACGATGATGCAAGAAGAAAGCTGCTGAACTCCATCACCCATCCAGAGATATTCAAAACAATCTTTGAAGAAGTAAACAGGTATGCGGAGGGCCTTCAAATACAGGACGTGCCCGCGGTCGTGATTGACGCTGCACTGATCGTGGACGTGGGTGTATCAGGTATTTTCGACCTGATCATCCTGGTGACCGCCGATGAGGATGTGCGCCTTTCTCGCCTGCGGGAAAAGAGGGGTATGTCTGCGGAGAAGGGACAGGCCCGGATCGCATCACAGGTTCCAGACGCGAAGCGCCTGAAAAGCGCAGACCTCGTTATCGAAAACAACGGCAGCATCGAACAGTTGAGGTCAAAAGTCGCGGAGGCCTGGAAAGAAGTATGCCGGAGGTCCAGGGAGCTTCATCCCTGAGGCGCTCCCTCCCCCTGCTCAATGCTTGAAAGGAACGGGAACATCAACCGGAGTCTGTACGCGATCTCCCTGTCAATCTCATCCATATACATGTCGTAAACGGGACATCCCATCTGCAGGCAGAGCAACATGCTTCTCGAGCCACGAGGGTTGGATATCTCCCAGCACTTCTTTTTCTCCTGGTAGGCCGTGCAGTTCAAGTAATGTGTGGCCGAGCACTTCTTTATTTCCCAGCAGTCCTTTGAATCGTCCATGGTGGTTCAAAGGTAGCATGTCACTGTGTATCGGTCAAACGACAGGTGCTATTCTCATACTGCGCCGGGAAAAGACAAGTGCTAGAATTTCAAACAGGGGGTCCTGCCTGGAGGAATCCCATATTTTTCGATATAGCAAGGCAAGCAAGCGGGGTCCGTGTTGACGGCTTTTAAGCTGGAAACAAAATTCATAGCACAGGGCGACCAGCCAGTCGCCATTGAGGCCCTGGTCGAGGGTGTTATGGATGAAGAGCGCTACCAGGTCCTGCTTGGCGTAACAGGCTCGGGAAAGACTTTTACCATGGCCAAGGTCATCGAGCAGGTTCAGAGGCCTACGATCGTGCTGGCGCCCAACAAGACACTGGCCGCGCAGCTCTATTCGGAGTTCAGGGATTTCTTTCCCGGTAACGCCGTGGGGTACTTCGTAAGCTATTACGATTACTACCAGCCGGAGGCGTACATGCCGAGCACGGATACATATATCGAAAAAGACTCATCCATCAACGAGGAGATCGACCTCATGAGACACAGCGCGACGAGCGCGTTGCTTTCGCGTGACGACGTGATAATAGTTGCGACGGTATCATGCATCTACGGACTCGGCTCGCCGGATGAGTACATGAACAGGATGCTCAGGGTCGAAGTCGGAAGTGAATACGAGCGAGAGAAGATCCTCAAGGACCTGGTGGACATCCACTACGAGCGCAACGACCTGGCGCCGGAGCGCGGAAATTTCCGCGCCAGGGGCGATGTGATAGACGTCTTCCCGGCTTACAGGACTCAGATGATAAGGATCGAACTGTTCGATAACGTCGTCGAGAGGGTGAATGAGGTCGACCCTCTGACGGGTGAGGTCCTTTCGAGGCTCGACCGCGTTGTGGTGTGGCCGGCAACTCATTTCCTCACCCCTTCAGAGAGGCTGAAGCAGGCGATATCCGACATAGGGGAAGAGCTGGAGGAGCGCCTGAAGGTCCTTAGCTCCGAGGGGAAACTACTCGAGGAACAGCGGTTGAGGACCCGCACGCGGTACGACCTGGAGATGCTCTCCGAGATTGGATACTGCCACGGTATAGAGAACTACAGCCGGCACCTCTCCGGAAGGAAAGCGGAGGAGCCCCCGTATACGCTTCTAGATTTTTTCCCGGACGGGTTCCTCACCTTCATTGACGAGTCCCACGTAACGGTGCCGCAACTTGCAGGGATGTTCCACGGGGACCGGTCACGGAAAGAGACACTTGTCGAGCACGGCTTCAGGCTTCCCTCAGCCCTCGATAACAGGCCTCTCACACGAGATGAGTTCTTTGAGAAGGTGAACCACGTGGTATTTGTGAGCGCGACACCGGCAGCATGGGAGCTGGACAGGAGCGACAGGGTCGTGGAGCAGATAATCAGGCCGACCGGGCTGGTAGATCCTGAAGTGGAGATCAGGTCGGCGGAGGGCCAGATAGACGACCTCATATTCGAGATAAAGGAACGAGTCTCGATTGACGAGAGGGTCCTGGTCACGACGCTGACAAAGAAGATGGCCGAAAGCCTGGCGGAATACCTGGGTGAGATGGGCATAAGGGTAAGGTACCTGCACTCGGAGATCGGAACGGTGGAGAGGGTGAGGATCCTCCGAGACCTCCGCGCCGGCGTCTTCGACGTGCTGGTCGGCATAAACCTCCTCAGGGAGGGGCTTGACCTGCCCGAGGTCTCCCTTGTCGCGATACTCGATTCTGACAAGCAGGGGTTCCTGCGTAGCGAAAGGAGCCTGGTCCAGACCATGGGGAGGGCGAGCCGAAACATAAACGGGAAAGTGATACTCTACGCCCATGAATGCTCCGAGGCGATGAGAGGCGCGATAAGCGAGACGCAGAGGAGAAGGGAACGCCAGGCGCAGTATAACCTCGACAAGGGCATAGACCCGCAGACAATACAGAAAGAAGTCCGCGATATCCTGGACGTAGCAATTGTGTCCGAGGAGGTTGATGGTTACGACCCGTTGAGCGCCGCCCGGAGACTCTCCAGAGATGAGCTGCAGTGCATGCTTCTCAACCTGGAGGAGGAGATGCGTCTGCTGGCGGAGGAGCTCCGCTTCGAGGAAGCAGCCCGGCTGCGCGACCAGATACAAAAGATTTCCGAGGAGCTGCATGTTTAGCGAATGTTTGTTTGGGCGACCCCGCTGGAGCGGAGGCCATGAATGGACAATAGCTTTATCAAGATAAGGGGGGCGAGGGAGCACAACCTGAAGGACGTTAACCTCGACCTTCCCCGCAACAGGCTCATAGTCATGACTGGAATAAGCGGGTCGGGGAAATCCTCGCTGGCATTCGACACGATATACGCGGAAGGCCAGCGCCGCTACGTGGAATCGCTATCCTCTTATGCGAGACAGTTCCTGGGGCAGCTGGACAAGCCAGACGTGGACCTTATCGAGGGGCTGTCGCCGGCGATATCGATTGACCAGAAGGGGACCACAACAAACCCGAGGTCAACCGTGGGTACTGTTACCGAGATATATGACTACCTGCGCGTCCTTTACGCGCGGGTGGGCATACCCCACTGCTACCAGTGCGGGCGCACCGTCTCCAGGCAGACACCTCAGCAGATAACAGACCAGGTCCTGTCCATAGAGGATGGAAAGAGAATCATGCTGCTCGCTCCAATGGTGCGCGGGAGAAAGGGCGAACACCAGGGGGCCTTGGACGGCTTGAGGCAGAGGGGATACGTCAGGGCCCTGATCGACGGCAAGATGGTGGATCTATCGGATGACATATCCATTGACAAGAAGAAGAAGCACGAGATCCTGGCCGTCGTCGACCGGCTCGTGTTGAAGGACGGAGTGAGAAGCCGCGTGGCGGAATCGGTGGAGACCGCAATTCAGCTCGGGGAAGGGATGGTGGCGGTACAGGAAGAGGATGGAACGAGGAACATATACAGCGAGGAGTTCGCCTGCGTCCACTGTGGCATAAGCTTTCCCGAGATCAGCCCGCGCATGTTCTCATTTAACAGTCCCTACGGCGCGTGCAAGATATGCGGCGGCCTCGGGTATCACCAGGAGATAGACCAGGAGCTGGTTGTCCCTGACCCCAACCGCAGCCTTATCGATGGCGCCGTGGCCCCGTGGGAATCAACAAGCCAGACCCATTTCTACAGCGTGCTACAGGCGCTTGCGGATAGCCACGGGTTCAACCTTGCGACACCCTTTAAAAAGCTGGACAAGAGCGTCCGGGAACTCATACTGTACGGCTCCGGGGACGAGGAAGTCCTTGTTGAACATTACGGTATCGACGGGCGCAGAAGGACATACTACACGCAGTACGAAGGCGTCATACCCACGCTTGAACGGAGATACCGGGAGACCGAATCCGATTACGCGAGGATGCGCATTGGCTCTTTCATGAGCATAAAGCCGTGTCCCGGGTGCGGGGGGTCGAGACTTCGCCCGGAGAGCCTCGCGGTAACCGTCGGTGGTCTTTCAGTGGCCCAGCTCTGCGACCAGACGATAGAGAGCGTGATTGATTTCGTACGAAAGCTGAAGCTCGATGCAAGAAGGAGGGAAATCGCCTCGCGCTTGATGAAAGAGCTTCTCTCCAGGATGCAGTTCCTGGTTGACGTGGGGCTCGAGTACCTCACCCTTTCCCGCTACGCGAATACCCTTGCGGGGGGCGAATCCCAGAGGATACGTCTCGCTACCCAGATAGGCTCCGGGCTCGTCGGGGTCGTCTACATACTGGACGAGCCCAGCGTCGGGCTTCACAAGAGGGACAACAACCGCCTGATCAAGACCCTCCTGAGGCTACGCGACCTCGGCAACACCGTGATCGTGGTAGAGCACGACGAGGGGACGATAAGAGCTGCCGACTTCCTGGTCGACATCGGCCCTGGCGCAGGGATTCACGGCGGCGCTATCGTGGCCACCGGTGCGGTCGATGACCTCATAAAGGCGCGGAAGTCCATCACCGGGCGCTATCTTTCAGGTGAGCTGGAGATACCCCTCCCGGCGGAAAGGCGGGGAGTCTCCGGCAGGTCGCTAATAGTGAGAGGAGCAAGCGAGCACAACCTGAAGGACATAGACGTTGAGTTTCCGCTTGGTCTTTTCTGCTGCGTCACGGGAGTGAGCGGTTCGGGGAAGAGCACCCTTGTGAGCGAGATCCTCTACCGGGGCCTGAGGAGAAAACTGGCGTCTTCGCGGGTACCGCCGGGGCGTCACAAGCGGATCGACGGTGTTGAGGAGATAGACAAGGTCGTTAACATAGACCAGTCGGCAATAGGTCGGACGCCCAGGTCGAACCCCGCAACATACACGAAGGTATTCGATAACATACGCGCCATATTCGCGAGCACGCAGCAGGCTAAGGTAAGGGGTTACAAGCCCGGGCGCTTCAGCTTCAATGTGAGCGGCGGGAGATGCGAGGCCTGCAAAGGGGAAGGGATGGTGAAGATAGAGATGCACTTCCTCCCCGACGTTTACATCGCGTGCGAGGTCTGCAAGGGCGCCCGCTATAACCGTGAAACGTTGGAGATAAAGTACAAAGGCAAGAACATAATGGAAGTCCTGGATATGACCGTAGAAGAGGCCATGAGCCTCTTCGAGAACATCCCCCAGATAAAGCGACAGATGCAGATCCTCACGGACGTCGGCCTGAGGTATATAAGGCTCGGGCAACCCGCACCGACCCTGTCGGGAGGCGAGGCGCAGAGGGTCAAGCTCGCCCGCGAGCTGGGAAAGCGGCCTACCGGACGTACACTCTACCTTCTCGACGAGCCGACGACCGGACTTCACTTCGATGACATCAACAAGCTCATAAACGTCCTAAACCGCCTCGTTGAGGCAGGTAATACCGTTGTGGTGGTCGAGCACAACATGGACGTCATCAAGGTCGCGGATTTTATCATAGACCTGGGGCCGGAAGGCGGGGACAAAGGGGGCGAGGTGGTCGCGACTGGCACCCCCGAACAGGTGGTCTCGAACGGGGATTCGTACACCGGCAGGTACCTCGCGGAAGTGCTTGGAAGACCCTCCGGCAAGAGGAAAACACGTTGATAAAAGAGCTAAAGGCAAAGATTGCGGCTCTCCCATCAAAACCCGGTGTCTACCTTTTCCGCGGAAATAATGGCGAAGTCATATACGTGGGGAAGGCTAAATCCCTGCGCGACAGGGTGAGGTCTTATTTCCAGACCTCCCCGGGAGAGGACCAGAGGGGCGAACGGCTCCGGAGCGAGGTCGCTGAACTCGAGGTGACGGTCTGCAAAAATGAGGTCGAAGCGCTGATACTCGAGTCTACCCTGATAAAGAAGTACAAGCCCCGGTTCAACATAATCCTCCGTGATGACAAGAGCTATCCATATATCGCTGTAACGGCATCGGACGAGTTCCCTCGCGTCGAACTGGTACGCGGAAAACGCGCCAGGGGCACAAAATACTACGGGCCTTACGTGAACGTGCGGGCAGCGAGGAATACGCTTCGCCTTATGCGCAAGGTATTCCCACTCAGGCACTGTAAGGGCAGGGAGCCCGGGCAGAAGGGGAGGTCACCGTGTCTCTACTACCAGATGCAGATGTGTCTGGGGCCGTGCACCGGAGAAGTCGACACGGCCGAGTACGGTCGTTACGTGAAGCTGTTCTGTTATTTTCTCGAGGGCAGGCACAAGGAAGTGATGAAGAACCTCGATGTGGCCATGCGCGAGGCCGCCTCGAAACAGGAGTATGAGATGGCGGCCCGGCTTCGAAACCAGATCGAATCGGCGAAAAAGGTCTTGAGCCATCACTGGCATCCGTCATCGTCAAGCGTGGACTACGACCTGGTCGGGGTCTACAGGGACGATACGCAGGCGTGCTTTGTGGTTGCGCAGAACCGGGCAGGAGTTTACATGGGGAACCTGTCGTTCTTCACAGACATCGCCGACTACCTTCCTGAAGGTGAGCTGGTAATGGAGTTCGTAAAGCGCTATTACGACCAGGCTGGCTCGGTACCGGAACAGATACTGCTTCCGGCTTTGCCGGAGGGGGAACAGGCCCTTCAGGAGTGGCTGTCGTCACAGAGGGGCGGGAAGGTCACGATACGCGTACCGAGGAGGGGAAAGAAACTCGAGGAGCTCTCATTGGCGGGCTCGAACGCCAGACTCGCTTTCGAGGGCTTCAAGATGTCTCGAGCGGAGGATAAGGCCCGTGTCGAGCTGGCGCTAGAGGAGCTTTCAAGATACCTGGACCTCGGCCGATATCCGCTCAGGATAGAATGCTACGACATCTCGACACTCGGGGGATCGGCATCGGTGGGCTCTATGGTGGTATTTACCGAAGGTCTGCCTGACAGGCGGAGCTACAGGAAGTTCTCCATAAAGCTCACTCCTGGTATTGATGACGTGGGCATGATGAAGGAAGTCCTTTACCGCAGGTTCAAGAGATTCCAAGGGGAGGTTGAACAGGCCGCGGCAAGTAAGGTCCCCCCTTCAAAAACCGGCTTCGCGGTAAAGCCGGACCTTGTACTTCTCGACGGCGGCAAAGGCCAGCTCGGTGCCGGAGTGGAGGTCTTGAAAGTGCTCGGGATGGACGGAGTGGAGGTCGCAGCACTCGCGAAACGCCTCGATGAGCTCTACAGGCCGGGTTGCGGCGAAACGATAGTCCTGCCCAGGAACTCCGAGGCTATCTTCCTAATGCAGCGCATCAGGGACGAGGCCCACCGGGTTGCGGTGACGTACCACAGGTATCTTATGCAGAAGAGCACCGCGAGCTCATGGCTTGACCAGGTCGCAGGTGTGGGGGAGAAGCGCAAGAAGACCCTGATCAAGCATTTCGGCTCGCCGAGGAAGCTTGAAGAGGCGGAGCTATCCGACATAGAAGAGGTCCCGGCTATTCCGAGGAACGTGGCCCTTGCGGTTTTCGAGGCCGCACAGAGAAAGAGAGAAGTGAGAGCCAGTGCAGGATCTTGAGAAAGGTTTGCCGGATGCGATACTGAGCATGGGACCAGCTGTTTTCAGTATTCGGACGACCAGTCGGGGAGTGAAATATATGTCACTCCCAACAATTGAAACCTCAATGACTAGCAGGAAAAAGCCTCCTGTCAATGTAAATATCAATCAGAACCTTGGACCCGAGGAATCGCGGTGGGTTGCAGATGCAGCCCTGTTCCTTGAATCGATGTTCAAGGGCAGGCGACCCGAGGTCTGTCCAAGTACCGACCTCGGGGGATTAAGCGTTTTTACCCGAAGCGTGCTCGAAGCAGCGATGGAGATACCATGGGGCGAGACCAGGAGTTACAGGTGGATTGCCAGGAGGATAGGAAAGCCGAACGCGGCACGGGCTGTGGGTCAGGCACTGGGTCGAAACCCGGTGCCTCTGGTCATCCCCTGTCACAGGGTCATAAAAGAGGACGGGTCTCTCGGCGGGTTTAGCCAGGGAACAGACTGGAAAAAGCGGCTCCTCGGGATTGAGCGAGGAGGAAAGGGGCGGTAGATGGATATCATGATAGTCACCGGGATGTCGGGCGCGGGCAAGACCGCAGCGCTCAAGTGCCTGGAGGACCTCGGATATTACTCTATCGACAACCTGCCCGGCTCTCTGCTTCCCGACGTCGCTGACCTTGCAATGCCGCGCGGTGAAGCCCCGGAACGCATCGCGCTCGTGATGGACATTCGGGGCGGGAGTTCTTTTGAAACACTCTACTCGGCGCTGCGAGAGCTCAGGTCAAAAGATATTCAGTACAGGATCATTTTCCTGGATGCCTCGGACGATGTCCTGGTCAGAAGGTTTTCGGAGACGCGGCGCATTCACCCCCTTGGAAGCGAGGGGTTGAGAGTTATCGACACGATTTCCGAAGAGAGGAAACTGCTTGAGAAGCTGTACGAACTCGCGGACATCGTCATAGATACCTCGGATCTAAATATTTATGAGCTCCGGGATAAGTTGAAGGACGCAGTTCCGGATACCGTTGAAGCCGATACCGTGAAGCTCGCTTTGATTTCATTCGGTTTCAAGTACGGGCTCCCGCTAGACGCCGACATCATAATCGACGTCAGGTTCCTTCCGAATCCGTACTGGGTGGAGAAATTAAAGGATCTCAGTGGACTCGACAGTAGAATAGTTTGTTATATCATGGACTCCAAAAGCGCTAAGGAATTCCTGAAAAGCTTCGTTGGCCTGGTAGAATCGCTGATCCCGCTCTACCAGTTCGAAAGAAAGTATCATCTGACGATAGGTGTCGGGTGCACGGGTGGAAAACACCGCTCCGTGGTAATAGCGAACGAGCTGGCCAGCAAGCTCACAAAGGACGGCTACCAGGTCGGTGTTTCCCACCGGGACATTCACAAGAGATGACAAGCACGCTTCAGAAAGCCAAAGAGGAACTGGCGCACTACAGGGGTAGCCGTCGCTGCTGTCAGCTCGGGGAGTTATCGGCACTCCTGCATATGGACGGCACATACGGGATACGGGGCCGCGAGGGGAACTTCCTGGTGACAGAAAGCTCGAGCGCCTATACGGCCCGCAAGATCTATACGCTTATCCACAATCTTTTCGAAGTTGAGACCTCGATGGTCAAGGTCGAGCGCAGTTCGCCGCGGAAGGGTAACGTCTACAAGCTCGAGGCAGCCGAGCAGCCCGGGTTTCACCAGATGCTCAACGAGCTGGGAGTACTGGGTTTAAACCTGTCGCCGGAACCATGGGTGCCCAAGCGGCTCTCAGGCAGGAAATGCTGCGCGTCCGCAGTACTGAGGGGAGCTTTCCTCGGAGGTGGATACATAAGCGAGCCATACGGCCCGGCCGACTTCGAGATATCGTTCACCTCCAGAGCGGCCGCCGTTCCGTGTGAAGATCTATTCCGTAAAAAGTCGCTCTTACCGGGTCTTCGCAAGAGGCGCAGCCACTGGGTGCTCTACTTGAAGAAGCGCGATCATATCTCGGAATTCCTCGCGATAACGGGGGCGCACAGCGCTCATCTGGAGTGGGAGAGCCAGACGATAATGAACAGCACCCGGAACAGGGTCAACAGGCTCGTGAACTGTGACGCCGCGAACGCCAGGAGGCTGTCCGAGGCGTCTCTGCGGCAGCGCGAATTGATAAGAGAGTTGAAGGCCCAGGGACTGCTTGTGAAGGCTGATCCCATGCTCGCTGAACTTGCCGAGGCGCGTTTGAATTATCCCCAGGCGTCTCTGGCCGAACTCGGGAAGTTCCTCGACCCCTCTGTTTCAAAGGCCACTGTCCAGGGAAGGATGCGAAGGATTGAATCGCTGATGACCCGCGGGCACTGATCTGTAAAATCTGCATCGCACCCGGTTCCTGGAAAAGAAGCTGAAGCTCAAAGTGAACAGGGAAAAGAGCGCGGTGACGCGCCCTTTCCGCACGAGCTTCCTTGGTTCAGCTTCACGACGGGCAAGAACCCCGAGCGGCGGATTGCCCCGAAGGCCATAGACCGCTTCA
>Ga0209840_1000004_pt1 | contig 130417 bp, 125 predicted proteins | sample PersoiDNA2013190_FD_185802 | JGI IMG/M metagenome (GOLD analysis project Ga0209840, IMG submission 185802) | Permafrost soil microbial communities from the Arctic, to analyse light accelerated degradation of dissolved organic matter (DOM) -... | ecosystem: Environmental > Terrestrial > Soil >... | reverse complement strand
GATGGTGATGCCCGGAGACAACACGGAGATGGACGTGGAGCTCATCACCCCCGTGGCCATGGACGAGGGCCTGCGCTTCGCCATCCGTGAGGGTGGCCACACTGTGGGTGCGGGCAGAGTCATAAAGATAGAGAGATGAGGAATGAGCAGGGCGTGACGCACCTGAAAGCGGAGGGACATAAGTGGCAAGAGAAAAGATACGCATAAGGCTCAAGGCGTATGACCACGAGATCATCGACCAGTCGGCTCGCATGATAGTGGAGACGGCCAAGAAGACGGGCGCCGGGGTGTCCGGTCCCGTTCCTCTGCCTACCGAGAGGAGCGTTTACTGCGTTATCCGCTCGCCGCATGTCAACAAGGACTCGCGCGAGCATTTCGAGATCAGGACGCATAAACGACTTATCGACATACTCGAGCCTACCCCCGCGACGGTGGACGCCCTGATGGGGATGGACCTTCCCGCGGGTGTGGACATAGAGATAAAACTATGAGCCATAAACTGATCGGTTGTTCGGCTGGAGGATGCAGGGAATGACGAAGGCTATACTCGGTGAAAAACTGGGGATGACCCAGATCTTCAAGGAAGACCTGGCGATACCTGTCACGGTCCTGAAAGCGGGGCCGTGCGTGGTGACCCAGGTCAAGGTCTCCGAGAAGGACGGGTACGAGGCCGTACAGCTCGGGTACGGCGATGTGAAGCCCGATAGGGTCAACCAGCCGATGAAGGGTCATTTCAAGAAAGCGAACTGCGAGCCGCTGCGGTTTCTCGCTGAGGTGCCGCTCAGCGCTTCGGACTACAGGGCCGGGCAGAAGGTAAAGGTTGGTATCTTCGCCGAGGGTGACCGCGCGGACGTGTCCGGCGTGAGCAAGGGGAAGGGATTCGCCGGCGTGGTAAAGCGATGGGGTTTCGCGGGCGGCCCGGCTTCCCACGGCTCCAGGTTCCACCGGGCGCCCGGAGCCATCGGCGCATGCGCTACTCCATCCAGGGTGTTCAAAGGAAAGAAGTTGCCTGGGCGGATGGGCACGGACAACGTTACGGTACAGAACCTGCTGGTAGTGGGGGTCGACCAGGAGCGCAACCTCCTGCTCCTCAAGGGAGCGGTACCCGGTCCGCGTGGGTCTCTTTTGGTTATTCGCGAATCCGTGAAGGGCCGGAAGAAGCAGTCCGGCAAGCGGTGATTCACAGATGAAAGTCGCACTCAAGAACGTGGAAGGAAAAAAGGTCGGAGAAGTGGCTATTTCGGATGAACTTTTCGGGATAGAGCCGAACCCTCACGCGATGCACCAGGTGGTGCGAGCCCAGCGGGCGGCCGCGAGGGCTGGAACCGCTTCCACCAAGACGCGGGGAGAGGTGCGCGGGGGTGGCAGCAAGCCCTGGCGGCAGAAAGGGACCGGGCGTGCCCGCGCCGGGAGCATAAGGTCGCCGATATGGAAAGGCGGAGGAACGGTCTTCGGGCCCACGCCGCGCGATTACTCTTTCCGCGTGCCCAAGAAGATGCGAAGGCTGGCCTTCCGCTCGGCACTCTCGGCGGCGGCGCGCGAGGACCGCATAACAGTCGTGGAGGATTTCTCGCTCGAGACCCCGAGCACGAAGGCGGTCGACGAGATCATCGACAGGCTCGGCCTTGAGGGGAGCGTCATGGTTGTTGTGGCCGTGGACGACCTGAACGTGGAGAAATCCTTCAGGAACATCTCCGCGGTCGAGACGTTCCTGCCGGGGGAGGTAAGCACATACGACATCTTGAGGTTTGATAACCTCTTGTTCCTGAAAGGCGCGCTGGATTCGTTACAGGGGAATGGTGGAGATGAAGGATCCTCATGATGTGATTCTTTATCCGGTGATAAGCGAGAAGAGCTACACCGCTATAGACCGGGGGCAGTACACCTTCATGGTGGACCCGCGCTCCAACAAGTCCGAGATAAAGGACGCGGTTGAGCATGCCTTTGACGTCAAGGTAACGAGCGTCAACACCATGCACACGAAGGGTAAACCTCGCCGCAGAGGATTGGTCGTAGGGCGCACGTCGAGGGGCAAGAAGGCCGTGGTCACTCTCGCGGAGGGGCAGGCCATAGAGTTTTTCGAGAGCAGGTAGGTCAGGGAAGGAAAATGGGCGTTAAGAAATACAAACCGACATCGCCTGGCAGGAGGTTCGCTACAGTTTCTGATTTCGCGGAACTGACGCAGAGCGAGCCCGAGAGGTCGCTGGTGCAGCCGCTCTCAAAGAGCGGTGGGCGCAACAACTACGGGCGGAAGACCTCACGCCACCGCGGAGGGGGCGCGAAGAGAAAGTACCGGGTGGTGGACTTCAGGCGTGACAAGGACGGCGTACCCGCCCGCGTCGCCGAGATAGAGTACGACCCGAACCGGTCGGCCCGCCTCGCCCTGCTGAACTATCGCGACGGGGAGAAAAGGTACATCCTGTGCCCGGTGGACCTGAGGATCGGCGACGTCATCGAGTCCGGACCGGGCGTGGACGTAAAAGCCGGTAACGCCCTCCCGCTGGAAAACATCCCTTTGGGCACCCTTGTTCACGCCGTCGAGCTTAAGCCCGGAGGCGGCGCACAGATAGTGCGCTCGGCGGGAACATCGGCCCAGATAATGGCCCGCGAGGGAGGGGTCGCTCACCTGAGGCTCCCGTCAGGCGAGGTGCGGAAGGTGCCGCTTGAATGCCGTGCCACAGTAGGTGTGGTCGGAAACGTGGAACATGAGCTCATGTCTCTCGGCAAGGCGGGAGCGTCGAGGCATCGTGGCATAAGGCCTCAGACGAGGGGCGCCGCGATGAACCCGGTGGACCACCCTCACGGCGGCGGCGAGGGAAAGTCGAAATCCGGTCGTCACCCCGTCACCCCGTGGGGCAAGCCGACCCTCGGTTACCGCACCAGGCAAAAGAAGAAGCAGTCGGACAGGCTGATTGTGAGGACGAGGAGACAGAAGTAGTAGACAGGATAAGGAGGCGGAGTTGTCCCGTTCTCTGAAGAAGGGTCCTTACGCGGACGAAAAACTATTGACACGGATAGCAGAACTCAACAGGACGGGCGAGAAGGCTGTCGTCAAGACATGGTCCCGCCGTTCGACCATCTTCCCGGAGATGGTCGGGAACACGATAGCGGTCCACGACGGGAGAAAGCACGTGCCCGTCTATATCACCGAGAGCATGGTAGGCCACAAGCTTGGAGAGTTCGCGCCTACCCGCATGTTCCGCGGCCACGGAGGCAAGACGGCCAAGGACAAGCGTACGAGGCTTAAATAGGTCGGAGGAACAGGTGGAGACCAGGGCTACAGCGAGATACGTCAGGGTCAGCCCCCGCAAGGTTAGGCTGGTCACTGACCTGATAAAGGGGAAGGACCTGACAGAGGCCCGGCAGATCTTGGACTATAACCCGAGGGCCGCGGCCCGTATTGTCGCGAAAGTCCTCTCGTCGGCCACCGCCAATGCTGAGAACAACAACAAGCTCAGCCCGGAAAGCCTCATCGTGGCGAGGGCTTACGTAGACGAGGGGCCTACCCTGAAGCGGTTCAGGCCACGCGCGCTCGGAAGAGCGACGCGCATAAACAAGAGGACGAGCCACATAACCGTCGTCCTGGACGAGAAGATACCTGAAAGGGAAATCACGAGGCGCAGGCTCATGCGCCGAAAGCCGCAGTCGGAGCCGGAAAAGGAAAAGGTCCAGGAGGAGACTCCGGACGCCGGGGAGCCCAAGGAGGAGCGCAAGGCTCCCGGCAAGCCGCGCACCGGCAAGGCAGCGGCGGGAAAGCCCGCAAAGAAGGCCGCCGGCAAGAAGGCGAAGGGCAAGTCTGCCAAGGCGGCTTCGAGCAAGGCGGCGACCGCAGCCAAGAAGGCGAAGAAAGAAGGGCCAGAGCCGGAAAAGAAGGTCGAGAGAAGAGAGGATTGACGTGGGTCAAAAGGTACATCCGTATGGCTTCAGGATCGGGATAGTAAATAACTGGAAGTCCCGGTGGATAGCCGACAAGGAATATCCGGACCTGGTACAGGAGGACATCCGCATCCGGAGGTACCTCACGGAAAGGCTTTCGAACGCTGCCGTCTCAAAGATCGAGATCGAGCGCAAGGCGAAGGAGACGTCGGTCGATGTCTACACCGCCCGCCCCGGGATAGTGATCGGCAGGAAGGGCAGCGAGGTCGACAGGATAAGGGACGACCTCATAAACATGTGCGGCCACGATATCTCGGTCAACATCATCGAGGTGCCGGTACCCGACCTGGACGCGACGCTGGTCGCCCAGAACATAGCCGAGCAGATCTCGGGCAGGGTCTCATTCAGAAGGGCCATGAAGAAGGCGGTCTCGAACACGATGAGGCTCGGCGCCCAGGGTATCAAGGTGCAGTGCAGCGGACGGCTGGGTGGCGCCGAGATGGCCCGCAGGGAGTGGTACAGGGAGGGAAGAGTCCCCCTGCATACCCTCAGGGCCGACGTGGATTACGGTCTCGTCGAGTCGAGGACGACTTTCGGCCGCATAGGTGTAAAAGTATGGATCTACAAAGGGGAGGTTTCCGGCAAGCGGGAGGAGCAGTTGATGCCCGCTTCCCTGGGCTCCGCCCGGCCGCGCAGGAGGCCTCCTGTCGAGGGGCCGAAGCCTCCCGCTAAAAAAGAGACCGTTGAAGCGCCGGCGGAGGAAGCGGTCGAGGCCGAGGCGGCAGCAGCCGTCGAGGCTGAACCGGCCGAGCCCACTGTCGATGAAGCACCGGTCCCGGTGGAAGAGGCCTCACCGGCCGTCGAAGAGGTCGGCGTGGAAGCCCCCGCGCCGGAGGATGAAGCTCAGGCGGGAGAGGACGCTGCCGAGAAGGGAGATTAGGTGCTGCAGCCGAAAAAGCCGCCACACAGGAAGGTGCAAAGAGGTCGCCTGAAGGGAAGTTCGAAGGGTGGCACGCAGGTCAACTTCGGAGACTTCGGATTGCAGGCGCTGGAGCCCGCCTGGATAACGGCGCGACAGATCGAGGCGGCTCGTGTGGCGATAAGCCGCCACATAAAGAGGAGTGGCAAGGTATGGATAAACATATTTCCTCACAAGCCGGTCTCAAAAAAACCCGCGGAGACCAGGATGGGCAGCGGCAAGGGCAACCCTGAGTTCTGGATCGCTCCTGTGAAGCCCGGCAAGGTCATGTTCGAGCTGGCCGGGGTGAGCGAGCCCGTGGCGCGGGAGGCGATACGCCTGGCGTCGCACAAGCTGCCGATAAAATGCCGTTTTGTGAAGAGGGAAGAGTAGCGTTCGCTTGGTGGGGGTAGCGATGCCAAAAACGAGAGATCTAAGGCTGCTGGACGAGGAGGAGCTCGAGGTTAAGCTCCGCGAGCTGAAAGAGGCACTTTTCAACCTCCGGTTCCAGCACGCGACGGGACAGCTGGACAACCCGATGAGGATAGGCGAGACACGCAAGGATATCGCGAGGGTCTGTACCGTGATAACCGAGAGGAAGTACTCGATACGCCCGGATGCGTTCGAGGAGGCCATGTTCGCGCCCAGGCGCGAGGAGCTCGAGGAGCCCGAAGAGATGGTGGAAGGGGAGCTCCCCGAGGAGCTGGCCGAGGAGGAAATGGAGCTTGGAGAACCGATTGTTCCCGAAAGCGAGGAACAGCTTGAAGAAGAGGTCGAAGAAGAGGTCGAAGAAGAGTTAAAGGACCTGTAGGTAGGTAAAAATGGCCAAGAGAGCTTCGCGTAAGGTCAGAGTGGGTGCGGTGGTCTCGGATGCGATGGACAAGACCATCGTAGTGGCCGTGGAGTCAAAGGTGAGACACCCCCTCTACGGCAAAACCATCAAGAGCACCGCCAAGATCTACGCGCACGACGAGGGGAACCAGTGCCGCACCGGCGACATCGTCAAGGTCATGGAGACCCGGCCGGTTTCGCGGACGAAGCGCTGGCGCATGGTTTCCGTGATAGAGAAGGCCAAGTAACACGGGCCGGAGACGGATATGATCCAGCAGGAATCAAGGGTAAAGGTTGCTGACAATACGGGGGCAAGGGAGATCCTCTGCATAAAGGTGCTGGGAGGGTCCGGCCGACGCTACGCGTACATCGGAGACGTTATCGTCGGCACCGTCAAGGAAGCGGTCCCCGGCACGTCGGTGCGCAAGGGCGAAGTGGTGAAGGCGGTCGTCGTCAGGACGAAAAAGGAGAGGAGACGGCCCGACGGCACCTACATAAAGTTCGACGAGAACGCGGTCGTATTGATCGATAATCTGATGAATCCACGGGGGACGAGAATCTTCGGGCCGGTGGCGAGAGAGCTCAGGTACAAGAACTTCATGAAGATAATTTCTCTCTCCCCCGAGGTCCTCTAGGGGGCGGTGGGCACGGCATGAGTAGCTTGCATATCAGGAAGGGCGACACGGTCCAGGTCCTTTCGGGGAAGGACCTTGGCAAGCGCGGCAAGGTGTTGAAAGTGGATTCCGAGAACCGCAGGGTCGTGGTCGAAGGTATAAACCGGGCGAAGAAACACATGCGCCCGAGCCAGGCGAACCCGCAGGGGGGAGTAGTCGACTGGGAGCTTCCCGTCGACGTCTCCAACGTGATGCTTGTCTGCTCGGGCTGCGAGACACCTACAAAGGTTTCGCGAAAGCGGATTGGCGAGAAGTCCTTCGTCAGGGTATGTAAGAGGTGCGATCGGGAGTTTTGATGGAAGATCCGGAAGTGGCCGGGGAGAAGTACACACCCCGCCTGAAACAGGAATACGAAGAAGAGCTTGTCCCTCTTCTAATGGAGAGGTTCGGGTACAAGAACCGGTTCCAGGTTCCCAGGCTGGAGAAGATCGTCGTGAACATGGGAGTGGGCGAGGGGATCACCAACCCGAAGTCCGTCGAGTCGGCCGCCAAGGACCTCTCGTTGATAACGGGGCAGCGGCCGCAGATCATAAAGGCGAAGCGCTCCGTCGCGGCCTTTAAGCTTCGAGCCGGGATGACGGTCGGGTGCAAGGTGACCCTGCGCGGGGACATGATGCACGAGTTCCTTGACAGGGTCTTGAGCATCGCGCTTCCCAGGGTTCGGGACTTCAGGGGCCTTTCAAGGGGCTCCTTCGACGGGAAGGGCAACTACAGCATGGGCCTGGAGGAGCAGCTCATCTTTCCGGAGATAGATTACGACGATATCGACAAGGTTCGCGGGATGGACATAACGGTGGTCACCACCGCTAAGACGGACGAAGAGGGAGAGGCCCTGCTCGAAGACATGGGCTTCCCCTTCAAGCAGCGATAACGGGCAGGAGGGCATTTGGCGAAGAAGTCCCTGGTTGTGAAACAGCAGAGGGAGCAGAAGTACAAGACCCGCCGGTACAACCGCTGTAAGCGATGTGGCCGGCCACGCGGTTATTTCCGCAAATTTCAGCTCTGCCGCATATGCCTGCGGGAGCTGGCCCACCGGGGGGAACTGCCCGGGGTCACGAAGTCAAGCTGGTAGGAGGGACGAATCGATGACCATGACCGACCCGATTGCGGACATGCTAACGCGCATAAGGAACGCTAGCAGGGCCAACAAAGAGAGAGTGGAGATACCCGCCTCGGGGCTCAAGAAGGAGATCGTCCGGATCCTGGACCGTGAAGGCTATATAAAGAAGTACGAGGTTGTGAAGAAGGACGACTTTGACACAATCGTGGTCCACCTGAAATACGGGCCGGGCCGCCGCTCGGTGATATCCGGGATCAAGCGAATAAGCACTCCAGGCCTCAGGGTTTACGCGAAGAAGTACGAGATGCCCCGCGTGCTGGGCGGGCTCGGGATCGCAATCCTCTCCACCTCGAAAGGCGTCATGACCGAGAAAGAGGCCGTGACCCATGAAGTGGGGGGCGAGGTTCTTTGCTACGTATGGTAGGAGGATGATTGGGAGCTAGGCGATGTCTCGTGTAGGAAGATTGCCGATAGAAGTGCCGGCCGGCGCGACCGTTACCGTCTCTGACAACCTTGTCAAGGTGAAGGGACCGAAGGGGGAACTCGAGCAGGTCGTATCTGGTCGTCTCGATGTCGTGCAGGAAGAAGGCCGCATCCTGGTGGAAAGGCACAGTGACGAGCCGATCGACAGGTCGCTCCACGGGCTCACCAGGACCCTCATATTCAACATGGTCACGGGCGTGACCGATGGCTTCGAGAAGGTCCTCGAGATACAAGGCGTCGGTTACAGGGCGACCTTGAAGGGGGAGGGCCTGGAGCTCCAGCTCGGGTATTCGAGCCCTCGCGTTGTCGAGGCCCTGGAAGGCATCGAGTTCGAGGTCCCGGTCCCGACCCGCGTGATCGTGCGCGGGTGCGACAAGCAGAAGGTGGGTCAGGTCGCGGCCGACATAAGGCATATGCGCAAGCCCGATCCGTACAAGGGCAAGGGCGTCCGTTACCGCGACGAGTACGTGCGAAGGAAAACCGGGAAGGCGATAAAGTGAGCAAGCTCGTGGTCAAGAAGAGCGCGGAGGGCAGAGCCCGCCGCCGCGAGGGGATAAGGAAGAAGATCTCCGGTACGCCCGAGCGGCCGAGGCTGTCGGTCTTCAGGGCCAACCGGAACATATCCTGCCAGGTGATAGACGATGAGCGCGGCGTGACCCTCGTGTCCGCGTCGACCCTTGAGAATGAGTTCCGCGACAAGGGGCGGATGAAAAAGACCGAGGCGGCGGAGTTCCTCGGGGCTATGATAGCGAAACGGTCGCTGGACAAGGGCGTGACCGCCGTGGTCTTTGACCGGGGCGGCTACAAGTATCACGGGCGCGTCAAGGCGCTGGCTGATTCAGCTCGAGAGAACGGGCTTATCTTTTAGGAGGTTGCATGGACCCCGAAGAGGTCCGGAAAGCAGAAGAGATCAGGGAGCAGGTCGTCCACATAAACAGGGTCGCCAAGGTGGTCAAGGGCGGCAGGCGCTTCTCTTTCACAGCGCTGGTGGTCGTTGGTGACGGAAAGGGCAGGGTCGGTGTCGGCTACGGGAAGGCCCGGGAGGTCCCCCTTGCCATCGAGAAAGGCGCGCAGAAGGCCAAGAAGAACATGTTCCAGATTCCCATGGTCGGCGACACAGTGCCTCACCAGGTCATGGGCAAGTTCGAGGCGGCCAGGGTCATGTTGAAGCCTGCGAGCCCGGGCACCGGACTCATCGCGGGCGGCGCGGTTCGCCCGGTTCTGGAACTTGCCGGTGTTAAAGACATCCTTGCCAAGAGCCTGGGGTCCGATAACCCGTTGAACGTCATCAAGGCTACGGTTAACGGGTTGCAGTCGCTGCGAAGCGTAGCGGAAGTGGCAAGGCTCCGCGGCAAGAGCGTGGAGGAGATTCTGGGAAGGAGCATCTTTGATGAGCTCGAAACTTAAGGTCACCCTTAAGAAAGGGCTTGTCGGGAGGCCCGCCGATCAGCGCGGAACAGTGCGCGCGCTCGGCTTGAAAAGGATAGGCCAGTCAGTCGAGAAAGAGGACCGCCCCGAGATCAGGGGCATGATCTTCAAGGTCAAACACCTGGTCGAGGTCGAGGAGATCGGCCGGAGAGGGCAAAAGAAATCCAGGCCTGAGGGAAAGAAATAAATGGAGAACGAGGACCGGATAAGACTGCATAACCTCAAGCCCGCCCCCGGCTCCCGCAAGGGCAGGAAGCGGGTCGGAAGGGGCGAAAGCGCCGGCGGTGGGAAGACCTGCGGGCGCGGGCAAAAGGGGCAGAAGGCGCGTGGGAAGACCAGACCCAGTTTCGAGGGAGGGCAGATGCCGCTGGTCCGCCGCGTCCCGAAGCTCGGGGGCTTCACCCCCAGAAAACGCAACGTCTTCGCGGTTGTCAACGTGTCGGAGCTTGCGCGTTTTGAAGGCGGAGAAGTGGACCCCGCGGCGCTTGCGGCCGCCGGCCTCATCAACAAGGAGCGAGACCGGGTCAAGATACTCGGGGACGGTGAGCTCAATGTGAGCGTTACCGTAAAGGCGCACGCGTTCACCGGCAGCGCGCGGGAGAAGATCGAGGCCGCAGGCGGCAAGGCAGAGGTGATCTAGCTTGCGGATTTTCTCCGCGTTCCGGGACGCGTTCAAGATCCCCAACCTCAGGAACAAGATCCTTTTCACATTCTTTATAATCGCCCTTTTTCGCGTCGGCTGCTTCATTCCCTCTCCCGGTGTCAGCATCAAGCAGCTGGGCGAAACGGTCAAAGGCAACACTCTCTTCGGTTTCCTCAACGTTTTCACCGGTGGCGGGCTCTCGCGCCTGGCGATTTTCGGCCTGGGCATCATGCCCTACATCACGGCGTCGATCATCATGGAGTTGCTCTCCGCCGTGATACCGAAGATCAAGGAGTGGCACGAGGAGGGGGAGATCGGGAGGCGGAAGATCACGCAGATAACCAGATACATGACCCTGGTGCTGGCCACGATGGAGTCCGCAGGTGTTTTGATTTCAATGAACGCTGATCCCAAGACAAAAATAATCTTCAATGGCACCCTGACCTGGGGCAAAGGCCTACTGATCGTCCTCACACTCGTGGCGGGCATGGCCCTCTTGATGTGGCTCGGCGAGCTCATAACCGACAGGGGGGTCGGGAACGGGATGTCGATCCTCATATTCTCGGGAATAATTGCGACATCACCTACCGAGATGCGCAGCCTTTTCATGACCATGTACTCCAAGAACCCCGCTTTTGCGGCGATACTCATCGTGGTTGCTCTCGGTGTCATCGCCGGCGTAGTGTTCATCGAGCAGGGCGAGCGCCGTATACCGGTGCAGTACGCCAAGCAGGTGAGGGGGCGCAGGATGTACGCGGGGGCCAGCACCTACATCCCCGTGAAGGTTAACACCTCGGGCGTTATACCTATCATCTTCGCGGCCTCTGTCATACACTTGCCGTTGATCCTTGCCACGTTTTTCCCTTCGTTGACGGGTTTTGCCCAGTCTTTCACGAGCGGCTCATGGCTCTATTTCGTCATCTACACGGGCCTCATCATATTCTTCGCGTATTTCTACACGGCGATAATCTTCGACCCGTTCGAGCTCGCGGATAACCTCAAGAAATATGGTGGGTTCATCCCCGGGATAAGGCCGGGGATGCCGACCGTCAACTATATCTCCAAGGTGGTAAACAGGATAAACCTCCCCGGTTCGCTGTACATAGCCACCATCGCTTTGATTCCGATGATGTTCTTCGTTTTCTTCGGCGCACAGCAGGGCCGCATCCCCATCGGGGGTGCCGCGGTCATCATCATCGTGGGGGTGGCACTGGAGACGATGAAGCAGATCGAGTCCCAGATGCAGATGCGTCACTACGAGGGCTTCCTGAGCAGGTAGGTGGTGGCGTGAACATCGTACTACTCGGTCCCCCGGGGGCCGGAAAGGGGACACAGGCGGAAAGGCTGAGCGCGAGGTACGGATGGCCGCAGGTTGCGACCGGCGACATCCTGCGGGCCGCTCTGGCGCAGGGGACCGAGCTGGGCCTGGAGGCAAAGAAGTATATGGACGCCGGCGAGCTTGTTCCAGATGAGGTCGTCGAGGGAATAGCGGCGGAGAGGCTGGAGCGCGAGGACGCCCGCGGGGGTTTCATACTTGACGGCTTCCCGCGGAACACGCACCAGGCGGAAGCGCTTGACCGGTACCTGTCCGGGAAAGGGCGCTCCATCGACCTTGTGCTGAACGCCGCGGTGGAGCCGGAGATATTGGTAAGGAGGCTTGCAGGCCGACGCGCCTGCAGGGGGTGTGGAGTCAATTACCACGTCGACTTCAACCCTCCTTCAGAGGAGGGGCGTTGCGGGCAGTGCGGTGGTGAGCTGTACCAGCGCGACGACGACAACGAGGAGACCGTCAGGAACAGGCTGGATGTATACCTTGAGCAGACGGAGCCTTTGATAGAGTATTACCGCCAGGGCGGGCGTTTAGTCTCGATAGATGGATCGAAAAGCCCCGATGAGGTTTTCGAGGCGATTACCGGCGCGGTCGAGAAGGTGCCGGTGCGGGAGTAGATGTGATCGTATTAAGGTCGAGTGAAGAAATCGAGAAGATGAGAAGGGCGGGACGGCTCGTTTCAGAGGTCCTCGACATGGTGGTGAGGACCGCCGCAGCCGGTGTCACCACCCTCGGGCTCGACGAGCTGGCCGAGAAGATGATAAGGGACGGCGGGGCGCTGCCGGCCTTTAAGGGCTACCAGCCCGACTTCATAAGGTGCGGCCCCTTCCCCGCTACTCTATGCACTTCGCTCAACGATGTCGTCGTGCACGGGATACCGGACGACCGCCCCTTGGAGGAAGGCGACCTCTTGAGCGTGGATACCGGCGTGGTGCTCGACGGTTATTACGGTGACGCCGCGGTGTCGGTGATCATCGGGCGCGCCGATCCCGACGTCCAGAGGCTTGTCGATGTTACGAGGACGGCTCTGGAGAGCGCGATCGGCGAGTGCCGTCCCGGGAACAGGCTATCGGAGGTCTCGCACGCGGTGCAGGAGCTTGCGGAGGGGGCAGGCTTCTCAGTGGTGAGGAGGTTCGTGGGACACGGCATCGGGACGGAGATGCACGAGGACCCTGCGGTCCCCAACTTTGGCGAGCCGGGCAACGGGCCGGTCCTAAAACCGGGGATGGTGTTCGCGATCGAGCCGATGGTGAATGCGGGCGGTTTTGAGGTGGAGGCCTCACCGGACCGCTGGCCCGTGCACACGAAGGACGGAAGCCTCTCCGCGCATTTTGAACACACCGTGGCAATAACAGAGGGAGAGCCGGACGTGCTGACAAGGCCGGTGGGTTCGCGCCTCGGTCTGGAAAAATCGGTTCGCCTGGAGTAACATTCTTCTTCGCACACCAGAGGGGGTGTACGGGCAGGTTTGGCACCGAAAGAGGAAGCGTTAGAGATAGAGGGCACCGTGCTCGAGCCTCTGCCGAACGCGATGTTCAGGGTAGAGCTTGATAACGGGCACAAGGTGCTCGCACATATATCCGGTAAGATGCGTATGCACTACATACGCATTCTCCCGGGGGACAAGGTGACGGTGGAGCTCTCGCCCTACGACCTTTCCCGCGGGAGGATTACCTATCGTTACAAGTGAAGTGGAGCGGGTAGGACATGAAGGTAAGGCCGTCGGTAAAGAAGATGTGTGACAAGTGCAAAATGATCCGCAGGCACGGAAGGGTCATGGTGATCTGCAGCAATCCTCGCCACAAGCAGAGGCAGGGGAAGTAGACCGGAGGTAGAAGCTTGGCAAGAATTGCAGGAATAGACCTTCCGCGTGACAAGCAGGTTGAGGTTGCCCTGACCTACATTTACGGGATCGGGAGGTCCAGCGCGCGCAAGGCATGCTCGGGAACGGAAATCAAGCCGGACACGAAGGTGCGTGACCTCACCGACGAGGAGATAGTGAGTCTCAGGGAGTTCATAGACCAGAACTACCGTATCGAGGGTGACCTGAGAAGGGAGCGCTCGCAGAATATCAAGAGGCTCATGGAGATAGGATGCTACCGAGGCCTGAGGCACAGGAGGGGCCTGCCGGTGAGGGGCCAGCGGACACACACCAACGCCCGCTCGCGCAAGGGCCCGAGGCCGCAGGTGGGCATAAAGAAGAAAAAAAGGCAGGTTTCCTAAAACCACTGAAAGAGGTGTTGGCAAGTGCCGAGTCCTAGCAGGGGAAGGTCGAGAGGGCGCAAGAAGGTAAAGAAGAACGTACCGCATGGTATCGCCCACATAAAGTCGACTTTCAACAACACGATAATAAGCATAACCGACCCCGAAGGTGATACTATCGCCTGGTCCAGTTCCGGGACGATCGGGTTCAAGGGCTCGAGGAAGAGCACGCCCTTCGCCGCGCAGCTTGCCGCGGAGTCCGTCGCCAAGCAGGCCCGGGAGCACGGGGTGCGAAAGGTCGAGGTCCGGGTGAAAGGCCCCGGGTCCGGCCGGGAGACCGCTATTCGGACGCTCCAGGCGAACGGGATCGAGGTCGGCTCTATAAAGGACGTGACGCCGGTTCCGCATAATGGCTGCCGGCCCAAGAAGAAAAGGAGAGTCTAGGGCGAAGGCCCTGCATCTGGATTATGGCGAGATATACCGAAGCCGTATGTAGACTGTGCCGGAGGGAAAAGACGAAGCTTTTCCTGAAAGGTGACCGCTGTGTGACCGACCGCTGTTCCATGGAGCGGCGCAGCTTTCCGCCCGGCCAACACGGGCGCAGGAGGGTGAAGGAGTCGGACTACCTGCTCCAGCTCAGAGAAAAGCAGAAGGCCCGCCGCGTCTACGGGATCATGGAGGGGCAGTTCAGGAGCTACTACAGGCAGGCCCTGCGCGAGAAGGGCAAGACCGGCGAGAACCTCATCCGGATCCTGGAAAGCCGGCTGGACAACGTGGTCTATCGCGCCGGGCTCTCGTCCAGCAGGAAGCAGGGGCGCCAGCTCGTGAACCACGGCCACGTGACCGTCAACGGCAAGAAGGTCGATATTGCTTCCTACCAGGTTAATGAAGGGCAGGTCGTGGCGATGGCCGCAAAGAGCAAAGGGCTTGACGTGGTGAAAGCTGCGCGCTCGGGTATCCAGCGCGAGGTCCCCGGCTGGCTGCAGGTCGATAAGAAGAAGCTCGAGGCCATCATGGTCGAAAGACCCGCGGGTGAGAGTATCGACGTCCCGATCCGTGACGAGATGATAGTCGAGCTTTATTCGCGGTAAGTATTCAACAGTAACGGAGGTTAATCTTTTGTTAGGTATTCAAAAGCCCCAGATCAAGGTCCTCGACCTTTCTGATACGGAGGGCGCTTTCGCCATTGAGCCGCTCGAGCGAGGACTCGGACACACTATCGGTAACATCATGAGGCGCATACTGCTTTCCTCGATACCGGGAGCGGCAATCACCTCTGTCAGGATCACGGGGGTGCAACACGAGTACTCCGCCATCGAGGGGGTGCGCGAGGACACCATCGAGATACTTCTCAATATCAAGGAGCTCGTGGTACGCATCGACGGCGAGGAGCCGGCGCGCCTGAAGCTGAAGGCCAACAAGCCCGGAAAGGTGACCGCGGGCGATATGGAGGCCCCGTCCTCGGTGGAGGTTATAAACTCCGGCCAGCTCATCGCGACCCTCAACAAGAAGGGCAAGCTCGAGATGGAATTGGTAGTGGAGAAGGGGCGGGGCTATGCTTGCTCCGAGGAGAACGAGAAAGAGGGCGACCCGATCGGGGTCATCCCGGTGGATTCAGCGTTTTCACCGGTCAGCAACGTGACATTCAAGGTAGAGAACACGCGGGTCGGCCAGAGGACCGACTTCGACAAGCTGACCCTCATGGTCAAGACCGACGGGAGCATAAAGCCGGACGAGGCAGTGAGCATCGGTGCCAGGATCCTCATCGAGCACATCAACCTGCTGGCCAACCTGAGAGAAGAAGCGGGCATAGGTGAGGTTTTCGAGCCTTCCGAGGCTCAACCGGCCGCGGGGCTCGACATGAGTATAGGCGAGCTTGACCTTAACGTCAGGGCATACAACTGCCTGCAGAGGGCAAAGATCGAGACGCTGGCGGACCTGGTGAGCCACACAGAGGAAGAGCTGCTCGGCATTAGAAACCTCGGCGCGAAGACGGTCGAGCTCATAAAAGAGAAGCTCGTGGCCAGAGGGCTCTTGCTCAAGCAACGCGAGTAGGTTGGTGATCCCCGATGCCAAAACCTAAGAAGGGTCCACGACTGGGCGGAAACGCGTCCCACCAGAAGGCGATACTGTCAAACCTGGCGCGGGCCGTGATAATGAACGGACGGATAACGACCACCGAGACGAGGGCAAAGATGGCCCAGCCTTTGATAGACGGCCTCGTGACTTACGGCAAGAAGGGTGACGTGCACGCGCGACGCCAGGCGCTGAAGGTCATAAACGACAGGGATGTCGTTCACCGCCTTTTCGCCGAGGTGGCTCCCCGCTATCGCGAGCGGGACGGGGGGTACACCAGGATCCTCAAGCTGGGCCCGCGCCAGGGCGACGGCGCGCCGATGGTAATATTGGAGCTAGTCTGATCGGGGTGGCCGCCGGAAGAGGGCTGTCGCGAGCGCCGCAAGCTTCCACCGCCAGGGGATTCTAACAAGCCTTAGCTGGCCGGTGTTGACACAATGGTGCCTGGCACCAGTGTGTCACTTTCCACGGCGACAACCCGCACGAACCCGCTGAATTTCCTTCCAAGCGCATCGGCCTCAAGGCCGGCTGGGTGGTGGACAAGCGCGAGCTCCACGTATAGGAATTCGGGGAGGATGTGAAACCCGGTCTAGAAATAACTAGGCGAAGGGTGTATAGTGATTTCAGGCCAGTCCCTAACTAAAGAGGACGGCAACTTACAGCCGATCACAGGGATAACCAGCTTAGTTATGGTCTGGCCTTTTGATTTGTGCTTTTGATCCATCAAGAGAGTGCGGTAGTCAGGGATCGAGGCCTTATTCTTTGGGGCGAAGGTCCACGATGCGGGTCGCCTTGAGGGATTCGTTAGGGTCGAATATCTCTGAGAGTTCCGCGAACTCTATCCTCGCCCTCACCTCAACGGCCCTCAGTATCCTTTGCTGGAGCTCATCTTCGATGTCCTTTGAATATCGTAGGAGCCGTCAGGGTTTTTCAACCTGATCATCTCGAGACCCCTTTCAGCCCTCTTCTTTCTCCCGGGACGGGGGCGGGACGGGATTTACCTTGTTTTTCTTTTTCATCTTGCGCTTGCGCAGACCCCTGGGGAGCGCCACCGCGAGGAAAAGGATCCAGATAGCCGCGGGCAGCCCTGCCTGGAAAGCGGTCGACTTCAAGAAGCCCACCGCCTTATCGGCCGCTTCTATCGCTTTGTCCATCCCGGCTCTTACGGATGCCGTGACGGCAGAGAACTCTTCGAGCCGGTCCTGGGCCGTGTCTATTCCGCTCAAGGAGGCGTTTACCTGCTTCCGAATACCGCCGGCCCGCTCGCCGAGCGAGCGATTGATCTTCTTGAGCAACTTGCCCGCCATATACAGAAGGATGAAGTTGATCGGGATGAACAGTACGAGGGCAACGATGCCGATTATCTGAAAGACCTTAGCCGCCAAGGTGATTACCCCCTCGTTTTCTCGATGGCCCGGTGCATGTGAATATCGCTTGCGAACAATATATCCGAAAGGATGGATGAATCCAAGATTCAACCGACATTGTTCACGAATGAACACGGGAGGAGTCTTCTTGACCCGAGGTCAGCGAGCCGATTCATCGTTGCGGCATGCTCGGTCGGCACCCATATAATCTATAATGACTACACGGATGAATGACGAACCGGGTACCGGTAACGAAATCCCTTCCGGGGAAGAACCGAGCGATTACATGGACCTCAGGCAAGAGGTCGCCGGGTTCCTTGGCGCGAACAAGGAGCGTCTTGTAGGGGACATCGACCGCGTGCTGAAGAAGACTGTGCACGGTTACGATGATCTGCCCGCAGAGGTTTTCGAAGATGTGCGACAGTCCTTCCGCGAGTTATTGCAGTTATCAATTGATTACTACGAAGCCGAGGGATCACCTGTAACGCACATAAAGAGCGTTACGGACGATATCGGGAGGAAGCACGCCGGCCAGGGGATGTTGCTGCCCGCGGTGGTCGACGGGTTTGACGCGGCGGAGACGTACGTCTGGGAAAAGCTCACCGAAGCGCTGCTGCCCGGGGGCCATTCCCCTTCCGCATGGATAGAGCTCGGCAAGATGAGGGACCGGTTCGGGAAGCTGGTCAGGCGCTTTCTCCGGAGGGCGTACGTGAAGGAGGAGACGACCGCCGGCCAGAGGCAGCTCGAGGAGTTCCGCGCTCTTTCAAACCTGGGGCAGGTAATAGGCTCGACGGTCGACCTCGAGAAGGTGCTGGGGCAGATACTCGAGGTGGCGACCGGCCTGATGCAGTCGGGGATGGGCTCCATTATGCTGCTCGACAGTACCGGGAAATATCTGGAGGCTGTCGCCGATACCGGTCTTTCCCGCACCTGGGCCCATAGAGATAGGGTGCCCGTGAACATGAGCCTTTCCGGAGTGGCGATCCGCCGCAATGAATACGTGATGGCGAAGGACGACGAGCTCGCCGCCTTTGAGCTGCCGCGGGCCGCGGGAGGTCGAAAGATACGCTCCGCGCTGTCGATACCCGTCACCGTGAACGAGGAACCGATAGGCGTCATCGAGCTCTACGACACCGCCCCCAGGAGCTATACGGACCGGGACGTCACCATGCTCATGACTTTTGGCCCCCAGGCCGGTGTGGCGATAAAGAACGCCCGCTCGTTTCAGGAGGAGAGAAAGCGCAGGCGCCAGGCAACCATAATGACAGAGGTGGCCCAGGCCGTGAGCGAGACCAGGGACCTCGACGAGCTGCTGGAGACGATAGTGGAGAAGACGGCGGCGGCGCTCGGCGTGGACCGCTGCTCCTTGTTCTTGTACGGCAGTGGAACCAACGCGCTGACCTTCATGGCCGGATACGGGCGCAGCGCACTCCAATCGTGGCTGTTGCGCCAGTTCAGCGTACCAATGGCAGAGCTGGGGGCTGCGACCGCCCGCGCGGTCCGTGAGCGGAAGCCGGTCGTGGTCGATGCCACGGAGGAAGAGCCCAGCCTCGAGTTTCGGATCTTCCGCGGGCCCGGCGTCGACTCCTATCTGCAGGTCCCTTTGTACGTGAAGGACGAGCTCTTAGGCCTGATGAGCCTCGAGTTCACCAGCGGAGAGGTCAAGTTCACCGGGGACGACATCGCCCTCGCGGAATCCCTGGCCAGGCAGGCGGCGGTGGCGATCCAGAACAGGAGGCTCCAGGAAAAGCTTTTCGAGCAGCAGCTCGCCATCAGGGATGCCGAGATGAACGAGAGGCTGTACCGTGAGAGGGAGAGGAGCGAAGCGCTCCTGCGCGCGGCCCCTGACGCTGTTTTCCTTATAGACAAGGGCATGAAGGTCGTTCTTGTGAACCCCGCCGCGGAGTTCCTGACCGGTTGGAGCCTGGAGGAGGCGAGGGGGCGCGGTTGTCACGAGGTGCTGTACGGGTCCGAGTCGGCTCCCGGATTGTGCCCCGGGCCCGAATGCCCTATATACAGGATCCTTTCCGGAGAGCACGTGAGCTACGCCGAGGATAACCTGATCACGCGTTCAGGCAGGCGGATCCTCGTGGGCGGCACGTTCGCACCGATCTTCGGTCCGGCCGGGAACGTGGACGGCGTCGCCGCCATCTACCGGGACATAAGCGAGCAGAAGGAGCTCGAGAAGTATGCCCTCATGCAGAGGGAGATGGATATCGCCTCCGGGATACAGAGCAGCCTGCTGCCGCGGGAGCACCTTCTCGCCGGAGGGGTGAGCGTTCACGCCAAGCAGCATCAGGCTAAGATCGTCGGCGGGGACTGGTACGATTACTGGAGCTACGGCGACCACGTCTTCCTCGTGATAGGCGACGCCTCGGGATCCGGGGTGGGGGCGGCGATATTCGCAACGATGGCTATCGGCGCGCTCCGTGTCGAGGCCCGTGAGCACAACAGGATCATCGAGATAATGGAACATGTGAACCAGGGCCTTTACCAGTCCAACCGCTCGGAGAGCTTCGTCACCGTCTTCTTCGGGGTACTGGACCTTACGACCATGACCTTGAGCTACACGAACGCGGGCCACGAAGAGCCGCTCTCCGTGGGTGAGCAGGACAAAACCCCCAGGCCGCTGACCACTTCCCATAAGTCGCTGCTCGGGATATTCAAGAATCCCGACCTGGACGTCGGGCGCCGCAAACTGTATCCGGGTGAGAGGCTCGTGTTATTCACCGATGGCGTCATCGATGCAAAGAATTCGCGCGGCAGGTTCTTCGGGCTCAAGCGCTTGAACAGGTTTGTAGCCTCGAACCGTGACATGCCGGCAGAGGAGTTCATCGACTCGCTGGTAGGCAACGCACTTGATTTCTGCAACGGGGAGCCGAAGGACGACATCACCGTAATGGTCTGCGATATCCCTTGAGGCGGGCTCTTTTCCTCTCTGGGCCGGGCTAAAGCCTATCGGTCGAGCCTGAAAGGCGTGCCCTCGAAAACCCGGGAGAGCGAGGTAACCTCGTACCCCCTTCTCTGGATCTCGGGGATGACGCGGGACAGCACCTCGTAAGTGTGGCGACCGCCGAAATGGCAAAGAAGGATAGCGCCGGGCTCGAGGTTTGACATGATGTAGTTGACCTGCGCGTTCGCCGACACCCCTTCCCTGGTGTCGAGGCTGTCTATGGTCCAGTTGACGACCCAGAAGCCCTCCCTGGCCGCCCAGGTGACCGACGGGATGTCGTAGGCCCCTCCGCTGAACCTCACGTATGGGTAGACCTCGTGCGTTACCCGGCAGATCGCCCGCTCCGAGCGCCACAGCTCATCCAGGAAGACGGGCTCCGGCACCTGCCTCATGACCCGGTGGGTGTAGCTGTGGCTGCATATCTCGCCGCCCGACTCGTATACCCGCTGTGCCAGTCCCCGGGGTTTGTCTTCGTCAATCAATCCGCCCGGTATGAACGCGGTGTACTTTATCTTCCAGCCTTGTAACAGGTCCAGGATGCGCATGTCGGCGTTCCAGCCGTCGTCGATGGTCAGGGCTACCCTTTTCAGGGCGGGATTGCCCCTGTATAAGACCTGGCCCAGTTGCGCGGGCGGGAGCTTGCCCCGGAGGCTGTCCGGCTCGAACGTGACGAGGCAGTCCCTGGCGAACTTTCCCGGCGGGCTTTCCTCGTTCGAGCTGACGGCCGGTATCCCGTAATAGCTGAGCAGTCCAAGCAGCCCGGGTTTGCCTTCCCCCAAATGTATTCCCAATGAGACGGCCGGCGGTTTTCCGTTTCCGTCGAACGGTACAATGCTCAGCTCGACCTCTTCCCTGGCGGTCTCTATCTCTCCGAGGAGGACCAGGACCTGGCGGAATGAAAGGCCGGGGTCCGTCTCGAGAGAGCTCTTGAAAAGGTCGGTCGAGGTGGTCGGTGCAGGCGGCAGGGTCGCCATCAGCCTTCCCGGGTAGGCCGCAGCCAGCTCCAGGAGAGGGTTTGTCTCCACCTGCCGGTTCCAGGAGTATTGCGGCCAGCAGCGCTGCTTCACGACAACGAAATGGTGGACAGGTATGTCAAATCTATCGTTTATCCAGCCCACGAATTCGAGGCGGCTGTTCTCGCGTGAGAAGGAGGGGAACTCCGGGCCGTGCTCGAGGAGCTCTCTCACCCGGCTGCCTCCCAGGTCATAAACGACCACTCGCCTGCCGTCAGGGGTGGCGACAAATCTGACCAGGAAGGCTTCCCTTGTTGACGAACCCGGCAGGAAGAAGAGGACGTTGAGCGGTTCACCGCGGTGATGCGCCTTGAGAGTGGGCGCCTTTCCTTGAAGGGCGCCAGCACTTTCGTCGGCCATTGCGGCGGCCGCTGTTTGAACGATTGTAAAGATCGCGGCCGCAACAAGCAGTAAGACACCCATCAAGAACAATGGGCGACTGCGGCGGCGTTCATCTCCCCTGTTCATCTCGACCGGCGAGTTTCACTTCCAGTTCTCTTATGGTCTTTTCAAGGCTGTCGCGCCTGATGGCGGTCGTAAGGTCGCCTCTGGTCCGCTCGAGCACGCCGCGGACCATGTCGTTGGTGCGGCGCAGGCCCCCGGTTATGGCGTCCGGATAATCCAACGATGCGAGGAGGTAATAGATATCGTCCATCGTCCCCAGCAGTTCCTCGCCCCGTTCCAGCTTGTTGGTGCGCATGAGGTCGAGTACATGGCGGCGCATCTCTCCGACCGCCTCCCCGAGCCCGTTAAGGTAAGGGGCGACCCCGACGCCGAGTTCGTCCGGCAGCGGCAGGGGATCCCCTTCTATCATAGCGGCGGTAGCGCACGCCTCCGCGTACTCCTTCTCGGCGTCCTGCAGGAAGCCCGCGTGGTAGATGCGCGGGTGCGGTCCGAGGATTTCCCGTGCGTGCGAGATCGTCGCTTTTACCTCCGTGAGCAGTCTGTGGCACTCCTCGCGGTCGCCCCGGTGCGCCGCCCGGATCGAGTTTGCCGAGAGCCGGATCCCGTTGCGCGCCAGGCCCAGCCCCTTCTCGCGCGCCGCGTTCTCGGTTTCCAGCGCGCTGTGAACCTTCTCGAATATGTGTTGCAGTTCCATCTTAAGTCCCTCACTCCTCGATGATTGCCACGGGCCGGCACCACCCGGCGCTAGCGCCTGTTATTTTGACGGGGAAGCACGCGACCTTGAAGCCGTGCGGCGGTAGCCTGTCCAGGTTCGCGAGCTTCTCGAGGTGGCAGTACTCGGCTTCAATGCCGGCGTAGTGCGCCTCCCAGATGATGGACGGGTCCTTCTCCCTTCCGTATTCTTCCGTGATGCTCACGAACGGGCGGTCGAATCCCCAGGCGTCGATACCCATGACCCGCACGCCTCTCTCTATGAGCCAGAGCGTCCCCTCGCGGACCATGCCGGGGCCGTGGTTTATGTAGTCGGGGCTTCCCCAGTACTTATCCACGCCGGTCATGATGAGCACGATGTCGAGCGGTTTGACGGTACAGTTTATCCGTTCAAGTTCTGCCTCTATATCGGCCGGGGTTATGCGCTCGCCGTCCTCCTTGCGGCGGAAGTCGAGCACGACGCCGTCGGAGAAGCACCACTCGAGGGGGACCTCGTCGATGGTTACCGCGCGCTTGCCCCCGGCCGTCGGGGCGTAGTGCCAGGGAGCGTCAAGGTGTGTCCCGGCGTGAGTTATGAGTGTTACGTTGTCGTTGGCCCAGCCCAGCCCCCCGGGCAGGTCCCCGGCGGGGACGTTGAATATAGCCGACATCACCCTGGCGCCGGCCTCGTGGTCCAGGTGCTCGACCCTGGGCTTGAAGGGCTCGCTGGCCGACTCCTCGATAGGTACACTGAGGTCCACGAACTTCAAGTTATGCGACATCTTTCCCACCCCGTTGATCCAGGAACCCCTCCAGCCTTCTCATGCCTTCCTCGATGTTTGAAAGCGAGTTCGCGTAGGAGAAGCGCACGTAGCCCTCTCCACCGCTGCCGAAGTCGATGCCGGGGGTCAGGGCCACCCCGGCGTTCTCGAGCACCTCGAGGCAGAACGCGTACGCGTCGCCTGTAAACCTCTTCGCGTTCGCGAACACGTAGAAGGCCCCGGTCGGGTCCGTCGAGACCCCGAAGCCGAGCTCCTTTATGCGCTTGAGGATATACTCCCTGCGCTTCTTGTATGTCTCCACCATCCGCCTGACGTGCGGCCCCGTCTCGGTCAGTGCGGCGATGCCTGCCCACTGCACGAAGGAGTTGGCGCAGATGAGAACGTTCTGCTGGATCTTCTGCAGGGGGCGGACGAACTCAGGCGGGCTGATGATATACCCGAGGCGCCAGCCGGTCATCGCGTAAAGCTTGCTGAAACCGTTTAAAACGAAGCAGTGGTCGGTGAATTCCAGGATGGAATGCTCGCGCCCCTCGTAGACGAGGCCGTGGTATATCTCGTCTGAGATGATGAAGGCGCGCTCGCCGACCGCCTCTGTAAGCTCTTCCATGTCGGTGGCCGAAAGGACGATGCCGGTCGGGTTGGACGGGGAGTTTGTCATCACCCCTTTTACGTTTGGTGAGAGCCGCTCTTTTATCATCTCCGGCCGGTATTTGAAACCGTTCTCCTCGTAGACGTCGATGTACCTGGGGACCCCGCCCAAGAACTCCAGGATGTTCGGATAGCAGGCGTAGCAGGGGTTGGAAAAGATGAGCTCCTCGCCGGGGTTGAGAAGGGCGGAGAAGATAAGGACCATGGCTGGAGAAGTGCCGCTCGTCACCACGATGTTGTCGGGGGAGACCTCGACCGCGTAGCGCTCGTTGTAGTGGCCCGCTATCGCTTCCCTCAACTGCGGGATGCCGAGGCTGTGCGTGTACTGTGTCTTGCCCTCGGAAAGCGCCTTCAAGACGGCCTCCTTGACCGGCTCAGGCGTATCGAAGTCGGGCTCTCCTATCTCCAGGTGCACCACTTCCCTGCCGTCCCTCTCCAGCTCGTGAGCTTTCTCGAGAATTTCCATCACGTAAAAAGGGGGCAGGCGGGAGGACCTCTCGGATATCAATGCGCTACCTCCGCTGCGGTCCGCTTGTTTCCCACGTTCAGGAGATGAGTTTAACATAAATGGGGTCTGACCCCATTCTTGCATTCTTGCAGTCTGGGGCGCGCGTAAATATAATTGCCGTAATTTTTTATCTTCGAGCAGGGATAGCGAGAGGGGAGCATTACATGACTGGTTGGGTACCGTGGGCTGTCATAGCGTCATCTGTCTTTGGCCTTGCAATAGCCGCTTTGTTTGCCTACCTGGTCCTCAAGGCGGATCCCGGCAACGGGAAGATGCAGGAGATATCGAGGTCTATCCAGGAAGGGGCGATGGCTTTCGTCTCCCGCGAGTACCGTTACGTCGGCATTTTCGTGATCTTGATGGTGTTGTTGCTGAGCTTCCTGCTCAGGGACGGCTGGATGACCGCACTCTGCTACGTCTTCGGGGCCGCCTGTTCGCTCGGGGCCGGCTTCGTGGGGCTCTCTATCTCAACGAGGGCCAACTCGAGGACAACCGAGGCGGCTCGCACGGGAGTGGCGGAAGCGCTCACGGTCGCTTTCAGGAGCGGCGCCGTGATGGGAATGACGGTCGCGGGTCTCGGCCTGCTCGGCCTTACCGTCTGCTACCTTGTCTTCGAGGTCTGGCTCGGCTTCTGGAACTCCGCGTACATCATACTCGGCTTCTCACTGGGGGCGTCATCCGTAGCGCTCTTCGCGCGCGTCGGCGGCGGCATATTCACGAAGGCGGCCGACGTCGGCGCGGACCTTGTCGGGAAGGTCGAGGCCGGCATACCGGAGGACGACCCTCGCAACCCCGCCGTCATCGCCGACAACGTGGGGGACAACGTCGGTGACGTGGCTGGCATGGGGGCGGACCTCTACGAGTCCTACGTGGCGGCAATCGTCGCCCCGATAGCGATTGCGAGCTCTGGCATCGTTTATCGGACCAGGCTGCACCCGGGCGGCCCGGTCCTCGGCGCGAGGGGGATGATACTTCCCCTCGCGATAGCCGGCGCCGGGATTATCTGCTGCGTCCTGGGCACGCTCATGGTCCGGATCAGGACTGGAGGACACGCCCAGAGGGCGCTGACCGGTGCCACCTATATCACCGCTGTGCTGGCTACCGCCACTTCTATCCTGCTGGTCTGGGCGATACTGGGATCGAGGTACGTGGGGCTCGCGTGGTCGCTCGTGATGGGGATCGGCTCCGGGATGGGCATAGGCCTGGTGAGCGAGTACTTCACCTCCGACCACTACAAGCCCGTCCAGGGGATAGCGAAGGCTTCACAGACCGGAGCGGCGACAACGATAATCCGGGGGCTGGCCACCGGCATGCTCTCGACCGTCTTCCCGATAATCATGGTCGGCATCGCCATGGGGGTGTCTTTCTGGACGGGAAACCGGGCCATCCCCGGAGGCGGGGGCATCTACGGCATCGGCCTCGCGGCCCTGGGGATGCTCTGCACCACCGGGATGGTCGTGTCGGTTGACGCCTACGGTCCTGTCGCCGATAACGCGGGGGGCATCGCCCAGATGGCGAAGCTCGAGCCGGAGGTCAGGGAGATAACCGACAACCTCGACTCCGTCGGAAACACCACCGCCGCGATAGGCAAGGGGTTCGCGATCGGCTCGGCGGCGCTCGCGGCGCTTGCCCTTTTCGCGGCCTTCGCCCAGGCGACCGGGCTCTCCAAGATCGACGTCGTCGGCGACTACAAGTTCGTCGTGGGTCTTCTGCTCGGAGCGTGCCTGCCCTTCGTCTTCAGCGCGCTCACGCTCAACGCGGTCGGACGGGCGGCCTTCTCGGTGGTCGAGGAGGTCCGCCGGCAGTTCAGGGAGATACCGGGGCTTCGCGAGGGAAAAGAGGGGGTAAGACCCGATTACGCCAGGTGTGTTGACATGACCACGCGTACGGCCATCTACGAGATGTTACTTCCCGGGTCGCTCGCGATCGCCTGCCCGCTCCTTATCGGCTGGCTCCTGGGGAAAGAGGCGCTAGCCGGATTCCTGGCGGGGGCGCTCGTCTGCGGTTTCATACTCGCGATCATGATGGCGAACGCGGGCGGAGCTTGGGACAACGCCAAGAAGTACATCGAGGGCGGGAACCTGGGCGGCAAGGGCACCCCCACCCACGCGGCTTCCATCGTAGGTGACACGGTGGGTGACCCGTTCAAGGATACTTCCGGGCCGGCCATGAACATCCTCATCAAGGTGATGACGGTCGTTTCCCTGCTTTTCGTCCCGCTGTTCTTCAAGTAGGGAGCCCTGCTGCGGGCGGTCACGCGCCTTGAGCTAAATTGACCCTCTCTCTTGCTATCCGATAGACTTCTTTGCCATGAAGTTGATAGTGACCGAAAAGAATCAAACCGCCAGCCGCATCGCGACCGTACTCTCCGGAGGTAAGGCAAAGCGCGAGGCCCCCCGCAGCTTGGTATATGTCTTCGAATCGAACGGGGAGGAGGTCAAGTGCCTCGGCCTGCGCGGCCACATAATGAAGGTCGATTTCCCCGATGAGTACCGGCAGTGGCAGAAGGTCGAACCAAAGGAACTGCTCGATGCCGACATCGTAAAAACGCCGGCTGAGAAGACCCTCGCCGCGACTCTGAAGAGGCTCGCGAAAGAAGCCGAAAGCGTGGTGATAGCCACCGACTATGACAGGGAGGGAGAGCTTATCGGCGCGGATGTCATGGGGCTGGTCCGGGAGGCGAACCCGAAGGCCAACTTCAGCCGCGCGCGCTTCTCTGCCCTCACCCCGACCGAGATCAAGCGCGCTTTCAGCGAGACCGACGAGCTCGACATAAACCTTGCCCGCGCCGGGGAGGCCCGCCAGGACATAGACCTCTTATGGGGAGCGGCGCTGACCCGTTTCATCTCGCTCGCCACCACCCGGCTCGGCCAGAAGTTCCTCTCGGTCGGGCGCGTGCAGAGCCCGACCCTTGCCATAGTGGTGGACCGGGAGAGGGAGATACAGGCGTTCAAGCCCGAGGATTACTGGCAGGTGAAGGTGACGCTGGAGGACGGCGGCGGGACATTCACGGCACGCCACGAGACAGAGCGCTTCACAACCTCGGCCGCGGCGCGCGCCGCGTTCGAGAACATCGGCGAGCAGGGCACGGTCACTTCCGTGAAAAAGAAGGACCGCACCATGAGCCCACCCGCCCCGTTCAACACCACGGCCTTCCTGGCGGCCGCTTCCAGCATCAAGTTACAGCCCTCGCGCGCCATGAATATCGCCGAGAGCCTTTACATGAGGGGCCTCATCAGCTACCCGAGGGTGGACAACACGGTGTATCCGGATTCGCTCTCGATGCGGGTCATACTGGAGTCCATAGCCGGCGCCGATGTCATAGGCCCGCTCGCGAAAGAGCTCCTGGAAAGGGGGCGGTTCAAGCCCACCCGCGGGAAGAAGTTCGCGACGGATCACCCACCGATACACCCCACCGACTCCGCTTCAAAGGAAAAGCTCAAAGGGCCCGAGTGGAGGGTCTACGAGCTAGTGGCGAGGCGGTTCCTCGCGACACTCGCGGACCCGGCTCAAGCGCAGTCCACCAGGGTCGACCTGGATATCGGCGGCGAACCCTTCGTGGCGCGCGGCGACGTGATTGTCAGCGAGGGTTTCCTGCGCTACTACCACTACTTCCGGAAGAGGGACGAGGAGCTTCCCAGCCTCGCAGAGGGCGATACCGTTCGCGTCGTGGACAGGGAACTGGAGGCGAAGCAGACACAGCCTCCGGCGCGGTTCACCGAGGGAAAGCTCATAGAGAAGATGGAGGAGCTCGGCCTGGGGACGAAGTCCACCCGGCATTCGATAATCCAGAACCTCGGGGAGAGGGGCTATGTCTACGGCAGCCCTCTGAAGCCGAGCGAGATGGGGATAGCGGTGGCGGGGGCGCTCGAGCGCCACGCCGGCCCCGTGGCGACCCCCGAGATGACCGCTCAGCTCGAGACCGACATGGACGGGATAGCCGAAGGGGAGCAGTCGCTGGAGGGAGTGGTAGACCGGTCGCGAGAGGTCCTCTCCGGGATACTCGCGATCATGGAGGAGCAGAAAGAGGAGATAGCGCGCGAGATACGCGACGGGATAAAGGGCGACACTGTACTGGGAGCCTGCCCCCGCTGCGGCGGTGAGATCCAGATAAGGAGGGCACGAAAGTCCGGGAAACGTTTCGCCGGCTGCGGGAGCTACCCCGACTGCGAACAGTTGTATCCGCTGCCGCAGAAGGGCGGGATCGTGGGGTCGGGGGAGGTCTGCGAGGAGTGCGGCAGCCCGAAGATAAAAGTGCTCGTCGCGCGGCGCAGGCCCTGGGAGCTTTGCCTCGATCCGGAGTGCCCCACCAAGAAAGTCCGAGCGGAGGGTGAGAAAGGCGTGCCGTCCGCACAGGGAGACACGGCCGCGCGGTAGAAGTAACTATCGAACACCGAGGCTATCATGGACAAAGTCACAATATTCGGCGCCGGGCACGTAGGCGCCACAACCGCCTTTTATCTCGCGCTTTCGGCGAGTCTTGACCTGGTCCTCGTTGACACCGTGGATGGAACGGCCCGGGGAACGGCACTCGACATCGGGCAGTCGATTCTCTACGCGGACTCAACCGCGAGCATCGAGGGCGGCACCGACCCCGGCCTGGTCGAGGGATCCGACCTTGTTGTAATAACCGCAGGCTACCCACGCATGCCGGGCATGTCGCGCCTGGAACTCGTTGAGAAGAACGCGCCTATCGTAACCTCGATAGCAGGAGAGGTGGCCCGCTCCGCCCCCGACGCGGTGGTGATAGTGGTCACGAACCCGCTCGACGAGATGACCCACCTCGCCTGGAAGGCATCGGGTCTGCCCGCGAGTCGCGTCATGGGAATGGCGGGAGTCCTTGATACCTCGCGCTTCCTTTACTTCTTAAATCAGCTTGCATCGCTTGATCCACAGGAGGTCCAGGCGCTCGTGCTTGGAACCCACGGGGACGACATGGTGCCCCTTGCCGACTGGTCCAAGGCGGGTGAGACTTCCTTGAGTGATGCCCTTGGGCCGGAGGTTCTAGGTCGGGTGACCGAGCGCACGCGCGACGCGGGCTCGGAGATAGTCGGCCATCTGAAGACCGGCAGCGCGTATTTCGCCCCGGCGGTCTCGATCGGGATCATGGCCCTCGCCGTTCTCGGCGATACCGGAAGGGTCCTCCCGGTCAGCGCCTACTTGAGCGGGGAGTACGGCATCGAGGGGATCTTCTTCGGCGTGCCGGCGCGCCTCGGCCGCCAGGGCGTGCTGGAGGTCCTGGAACTCCCGCTGTCGGGCTCAGAGAAGGAGTCGCTTGGCCGGGCCGCGGAGGGCGTGAGCAGGAGGATACAGGCACTCGGGACGGTTGCGACCGATGAGAACCATTAAAGCGCCGGATCTCGGACCCCTGATCGAGTCACTCTGTCTCGAGGTCTCAACCGTTCTGCCCGCGGACGTGCTGGCGGCCATCGAGCGCGCCGGAAAGGAAGAGCGGTCGCAGCCGGGCCGGAAAGTCCTGGAACTTATCCTTGAGAACGCGGGTGCCGCAAAACAGCTGGGCGTGCCGCTCTGCCAGGATACCGGCGTCTTCACCGTATTCCTGACTCTCGGGGAGGACGCGTGCCTCACGGGTGATTTGAAGCGAGAGGCCGCGCAGGCCGTCGCGCGCGCGACGGCGCGCGGGGCGCTGCGGTCCTCCGTGGTCGCCGAGCCGGTGGATTCGCGGGCGAACACGGTTGATAATACACCTCCACTTTTCGAAGTCGATGTCGCGTTCGGCGGGCAGACGACGCTGGCCGTGATGGCCAAGGGAGGCGGCTGCGAGAACGCGAGCCGTCTTGCGATGCTGTCTGCCGGTGCCGGCTGGCCGGGAGTGCTCCGGTTCGTGCGTGATGTCGCAGCCGAGGTCGGCGCGATGACCTGCCCCCCGCTGGTGCTCGGCGTAGGGATCGGCGGGAGCTTCGACATGGCCCCGAAACTCGCCAAGAAAGCCCTGCTTGCGCCACTTGACCGCAAGAACCCGGACCCGGTGATGGCGGCTCGAGAACAAGAAATCATCGAGGTAGTGAACCGGCTCGGCTTCGGTCCCGGGGCGTTGGGCGGGACGGTGACGTGCATCGGGGCGCGGATCGTCTCCGAGCCCTGCCACATGGCCACGTTACCGGTGGCCGTTAGCGTAAACTGCCACGCGCTGCGGCGCAAAGTCGTACCGATTTAAGGACTTCTCTCGTGGACGAGGAGACTACCGGCGTAGAAGGCGACCCGGAGAATAATGAAGAGGCACAGGCCGGCGTAAGCCTCGAGATATCCGCTTACCGCAAAGTCCTGCGCAACAGGGGCTTCCTCGCCCTCTGGACCGGCCAGGGCATGTCGGGTATCGGCGACTGGGTCATCGTGGGGGTTCTCCTTGACTCCGTGAACCGCATGGGCGGAGAGATGGGCCTTTTCTGGATGTTGGTGTCCAGGTTCCTTCCCGCGTTCCTGTTCGGGCTGGTCGCGGGTGCCGTGGTCGACCGGCTGGAGCGCAAGACCATCCTGATATTCTGCGAGATATCGCGAGCCGTCCTCGTGGTCCTGCTTGCCTTCAGCAACTCGCTCGCGATGATATGCGGGCTGGTTTTCGGCATCGAGTGCTTCACACTGCTTTTCGGCCCCGCCCGGGATTCATCCATTCCCGACCTCGTAAAGCCGGACGAGGTTCTGACCGCGAACTCCATGATGTCAACCAGCACCTATCTGACGATGGCGCTCGGCACCATGATAGCGACCGTCATGCTCGGCCTCGCGGCGCTCATATACAAGACCCTTCCGTTCATATCACGGATCACCTCGCAGGCGAATTTCCAGCACGAGTTCGCGTTCATTGTCGACGCGTTCACTTTCCTCGTTTCGGCGATGTTGATATTCACGATCGCCTTCCCGCGCCGCACCGAGGGGAGGCCCGACATCTCCTTCAGGAGCATCTGGGGCGACCTCAAGGAGGGGCTCAGATTCATGAGGACGAACCAGCTGACCCGCTCCATACTCGGCGTCATGATAATCGGTTTCATAGGCGGCGGCTCTATCTACATACTGGGGGCCCCCTTCGCTCAGCAGGTCCTGAACGCGGTAGGGGCTAAGTTCACGCTCATCCTTACCGTCCTGCTCTCGGGCGTCGTGGTCGGCGCGGCGCTGGCGCCCTGGGCCAGCAGGGTCTTTCCAAAGGAAAAATGGTTCGGGCGCGCGGTGATAGGCTTCGGCATAGTGCTTATCGTCTTCGCCTGGATTGACGTCTATGTGCTGTCCCTGGTGGTTATTTGCATCGGCGGGGCACTGCTCGGCTACCTGCTCGTCACCGCCTACACCATGCTGCACCAGGAACTGGACGAGGATATCCGCGGGAGGGTCTTCGCGGCGATGCAGACCATCATGCGCACCTGCCTGCTCGCTTCCATGGGCGTTTTTGCGCTTATAGGATGGCTTTTCAGGAAATGGATCCCGTGGACCGTGAACAAGCCGGTCTTCAAGAGCCTGGACCTAGGTTTAATGACCAAGAGTGTCTACCCGGCGATGCTCGCCCTCATGGTCGGTGGAGCAGTCGTGATAGTAGGTGGAGTCGTCTCAATCAGGTCGCTCCGCAAGTACTTTTCTTCAGTCAAGGAGGCTAAAGAGCTTGAAAGTATTGAACCTGCCACCTGATGACAAAGACCTGCGCTCGCTTGCCGCGGGCGAGGAAGTGCGCCTGGTCGGCCGGGCGCTGACCCTGCGCGACGCCGCTCACGGGCGGTTAAAGGACCTGGTGGACCGGGGGCAGAAGCCGCCGTTCGACCTTGCCGGCCAGCTCGTCTTCTACGCGGGGCCGTCGCCCGCCGCGGCAGGGCGTCCGGTCGGCGCCATCGGGCCAACGACGTCGGCCCGCATGGACCGCTTTCTCGAGCTTACGTTCGAGCTCGGGGTGCGGGCGACTCTCGGCAAGGGGCCTCGTGCTCCCGAGGTGGCGGAGCTTCACGAGCGTTACGCGGCTGTCTACCTGGCCGCGGTCGGGGGAGTGGCGGCCCTGCTCGGCGGTATGGCCGAGGAGATCGAGCCGGTCGCCTGGGATGACCTGGGCCCGGAGGCGGTTTACAGGGTGATGCTGAGGGACTTCCCGGCGGTCGTCGCAATCGACGTGAGCGGCCTGGACTTCCTGGCGGAGCGGTATCTCCATTATGGTGGGGAGAAATAATAGAATAAGCATTAAAGATACTGACAAGTGAGGCGCCAGGCATGGAGGTACCGGTTGGCTGATGCAGAAGAGAGTCCGTTGCCACGCGCCGGAGAACTCTCCGGGTTTTTTTTCACCTTTGAGGGCTGCGAGGGCTCCGGCAAGACGACCCAGGTCGAACTGCTGAGGGAGCACCTCGCCGAGAGGGGCTTTGAGGTCCTGGTCTCCCGCGAGCCCGGCGGGACGGGCGTCGGTGCCCGGATAAGGGAGATCCTGCTCGACCCGGAGCAGGTGGGCCTGGAGCCTTTGGTCGAGGCGCTCCTTTTCGCGGCCGACAGGGCACAGCAGGTGGCCGAGGTCATCCTCCCGGCGATGCGGAAGGGATGGGTCGTGATAGGCGACCGGTTCGTCGATAGCTCGCTTGCCTACCAGGGGGTGGCAAGGGGACTCGGGCTCGAGGAGGTGGCGAGGCTCAACGAATGGGTGACCGGCGGGCTCGAGCCGACGCTCACCTTCTACCTGGACATGCCGGTAGAGGAGGCACTGGCGCGCAAGTCAGTCGAGGGCCAGGACCGCATCGAGGGCGAGCCGGCGGAGTTCCACCGGACCGTCAGGGAAGCGTATCTAATGCTTGCGAAACTGCATTCGCACCGCGTCGTCGTCATCGACGCGAGGGCGAGCAGGGAGGAGATCCACGGCCGCGTCAAGAGGGAGCTGGGGAGGGTCCTGTAGCATGCTCTGGGACGAAGTCGTGGGCCACGGGGCGATCAAGCGCAGCTTCCAGAACGCGGTGGAGCAGGGAAGGATAAACCACGCGTACCTCTTCTCCGGTCCGTCGGGGGTGGGGAAGTTCACGACCGCCCGGGCGTTCGCCGCGGCGATGCTCTGTCCCGAAGGCGGATGCGGCGAGTGCAATGTGTGCAGGCGGGTGGTCGAGGAGAAGCACCCTGACGTGATGGTCATCAGGCCGGCGGGAAAGAACATCCCGGTCGAGACGATCCGTGCCATGCGCCTCGACGCGTTCAGGAAGCCGACCGAGTCGGACCGGAAGGTCTACATAATCAAGAACGCGGACAGGATGTGGGACGAGGGAGCCTCGACGCTTCTGAAAGTGCTGGAGGAGCCGCCGGGGAACACCGTGTTCATACTGATTACGGCGAACCACGAGGGGATGCTTCCTACTGTCCGCTCGCGCTGTCAGCAGATCAACTTCTCACTGGCACCTGCCGGGGAGCTTCACGATTACCTGGTTGAGCGAAAGGGAGTATCGGGTGAGAAAGCCGAGCTGGTGGTGAGGCTGACCGGCGGCGTGCTGGGCAGGGCCCTCGACTGGTGTGACGACCCGTCCCGGCTTTCGCGGCGGGACAGCGTGCTCAAGGTGGCACGTGCTCTGAAGCAGGCGGACATGAACCATGCGCTCGAGATGGCACAGGAGCTATACCGTGAGGTGAGGGGGCCCGTGGAGAAACTCGCGTCTGTCTACCAGGAGAGGAAGAGGGAGATCGCCGACGGAACTCTGGACGACGACGCGGTCCGCAGGTACTCAAAGGCCCTCGACGAGGAGTGCAAGAGGGAGCAGCTAAAGGAGGAGATCAGGGGCGCCAGGGAGATCTTCTCCACCCTGGCCTGGTGGTATCGTGATATCCTGATATTGGAGGAGGGTGGGGACTCGCGTCTCCTTGTGAACGTGGACCTCGCGGCGGAGATCTCTACCGAGGCCGGGGCGGACCCCGCGCAAAAGGTGATCGAGTGTATCGAGCTTCTGGGAAACGCGATGAAGGCCGTTGAGCAGAACGTGCCCTTGCAGCTGAACCTCGAGAGCGCGCTTTTGGGGATACAGGAGGTGCTTTGTGCCTAAGTCAGTAGGTGTGTCGTTCCGGCCCGGCGGGAAGACGTACCTGTACGACCCGGAGGGGATACCGCTCGTCCCCGGTGACGAGGTGGTCGTGCCCGCGGCCCGTGGTGTCGAGTTCGGGCTTATCGTATCGCCAATAAGGGAGGTCTCCGAGGCGGGGTTGCATGAGCCGCTCAAGAAGGTGATGCGGCGCGCGACACCGGCGGACCTTGAGCGCAGGCGCGAGAACACCCGCAAGAAGGAGGAGGCGTACAGGACGTGCCGGCGGCTGATCCAGAAACACGGGTTGACGATGAAGCTGGTCGACGTGGATTACGTCTTCGACGGCTCCAGCGCCGTTTTCTACTTCACGTCGGAGGGTCGCGTGGACTTCCGCGAGCTGGTCAAGGAACTTGCTTCGGCGCTAAAGGCGCGGATAGAGATGCGGCAGGTGGGTGTCCGCGACGAGGCGAAGATGGTGGGCGGCCTCGGACCGTGCGGCCGCGACCTCTGCTGCAGCCTGTTCCTCTCAGACTTCAACCCGGTATCGATAAAGATGGCGAAGGAGCAGGACCTTCCCCTCAACCCTTCGAAGATAAGCGGTATATGCGGCCGCCTCATGTGCTGCCTCAAGTACGAGGTGGAGGCGTATGAGGAGTTCAACCTGAAGGCACCTGCCCTGGGCAGCAGGGTAGAGCTCGAAGAGGGCGAAGGGACGGTAGTCGGCTACCAGGTGCCGCTCGGGGTCGTGGTGGTGGAGGTAGAGACCGGCCACAGGGTCGAGGTCCCCTTGAGCGAGATCAGCAGGCGAAAGGGGCACTGGGGCAGGAAGCTCGGCAGGAAGAGGAAGGACGAGGAATCTTCCCTGGACCTGCCGGAAGAATAACCGTTCGCTTGTTCTGATATCTCCGGTTGTCATCCGTCTTCGCAATTGCCGTTTCGTAGTGCTAATATAACTTTCCGACTGCCGCACGGAGCCGTGAAAGCGCTCTGGCAAAGGAAAAAGTAATGTTGGTGAAAAGACGGCAGTCTCTTTTCGCCGGGATGGATTGATGCGATGTTCGAGATAAGGGTTCACGGTCGCGGCGGGCAGGGCGCCGTTACGCTGGTCACATGGGTGGCCCAGGCCGGCTATGCCGTTGACAAGCATGTCCAGGCGTTCCCGTTCTTCGGAGCGGAGCGAAGGGGCGCGCCGGTCAAGGCGTATGTCCGCATCGACGACAAGCCTATCGATCTGCGCAGCCAGATATATACACCGGACCTGCTTCTGGTCATGAGCCACGAGCTGATGGGCCTCGCCCTGGAGGAGGGCATTGCGCCCGACGGGCGCCTGCTCGTCAATGCTGAGCGTGGACTCGCCGAGAAAATGGCCGCGCGTTTTTCCCGGGACATCGACTTCATAGACGCCACCGGGATTGCCCTGGACCTCGGACTCGAGTACGACGGGATGCCCATGGTGAACATACCGCTTTTCGGGGCCCTGGTGAGCCAGGCGCAGGTCGCGCCGCTCGAGGTTCTCCTGCAGCTTGTCTCCGAGATAGCCAGGCATGGCCGATACGAGGCATACGAAAGCGCCGCCCTGCGAGGGTTCGATGGCGTCCAACGCGCCGTGGCGAAGGAGAAGGTCGGTTGAGACCCTTGCGCGGCGGAAGGCATGTTGTTTTCGGGAAGTGATTGCCCTTGAGTGAAAAAGACAAGGAAGTCGGATACATAACCTCGCTCTCAAAGCCGGTGAAAGGATGCGCGGGGGACACAGGCGAGTGGCGCGTCTTCCGGCCGGTCAAGGACGGCGAGAAGTGCAACGAATGCCTGCTCTGCTGGGTCTTCTGCCCGGAGGCCTCGATATCGAGGGAGGACCTGGAGATCGATTACCAGTACTGCAAGGGCTGCGGGATCTGCGAGGTCGAGTGCCCGACCGGCGCCATAACGATGGTAAAGGAGGAAAAGCGGTGAGGGTGCTGGAGACCGGTAATCACCTGGTAGCCCTCGCGGCTCGAGTCGCGGGTGTCGAGGTGGTGCCCGCGTACCCGATAACTCCCCAGACTCAGATAATAGAGAAGGTGGCGGACCTTATAGCTGAGGGCGAGATGGACGCCGAGTACATACCGGTCGAGTCCGAGCACAGCGCGTGCGCCGCGCTGGTGGCTGCCTCCCTGACCGGCGCGCGGGCTTTCTCCGCGACGAGTTCACACGGGCTCGCATACATGCACGAGATGCTCCACTATGCCGCGGGCATCCGTGCCCCGGTGGTGATGGCCAACGTGAACCGGGCCCTCGGGCCGGGCTGGAACATCTGGTGCGACCACCAGGACTCCATAAGCCAGAGGGATACCGGGTGGCTGCAGGTGTACGTTGCAAGCCACCAGGAGGTGGCGGATACGGTCATCCAGGCGTACAGGATAACCGAGGACCACTCCGTGCTCCTTCCGTTGATGCTCAACCTGGACGCGATTGTCCTGTCCCATACATACATGGACGCGGAGGTCCCGGACGGCGAGCAGGTCTCACGGTATCTACCGCCCTATCGCCCGCTCTGGAAGCTCGACCCGAGGTTCCCCGTGACCCACGGCTCGGTCGTGTACCCCTCTGACTTCAGTGAAACGAGGCAGTCGATGCAGGAGGGGCAGGACAACGCCAGGGTTGCGGTGAGGCAGGCTGCGCGCGAGTTCAAGGAGATATTCGGGCGCTGGCACGGGGACCTTGTCGATGAATACAGGCTCGACGATGCCGAGCACGTGATAGTTGCGATGGGGAGCCTGGCCGCCGAGAGCCGCGTCGCGGTCGACAGGCTGAGGGGGGATGGCCACAAGGCCGGGGTGCTGAGGGTCCGTTTCTTCCGCCCCTTCCCGTTCGACGAGCTGAGGGAGCTCTGCGAGGGACGTAAGAGCCTGCTGGTGATAGACAGGGACTTCTCTTACGGGATGGAGGGCGCGCTTTTCACCGAGGTGAAATCCGCGCTTTTCGGCCACGTGAGCGTTTCGATAAAGAGTCTTATCGTCGGCCTCGGGGGACGGGATGTCACCTACGAGCTGATAGGGGAAATGACCCTGAAGGCTGCGCGGGGCGAGCTCGACGGCGTCACCTGGGGCGATTCGCATATCACCGGGGCGCACCGGGTCACCATGGAGTGCCTTGATGAGTTCAAAAAGATACTGGATAACTGATAGTGAGACCGAGGTCTAAGAGGAATGGTTAGTTTCAAGGAGCTCCCCGAGGAAGAACTTTTCCTGGCCGGCAGCACGGCATGCCAGGGATGTCCCGCCAGCGTTGCCCTGCGCATCGCTTTCAAGGCGCTCGGGCGGAACACGATACTGCTAGTCGTCGCTTCCTGCACGTCTGTGCTGCAGGGCTCCTACCCGCTTTCTGCGATAGACCTCCCGCTCGTGAACGTGTTGTTCGCGACCGGGGGCGCGAGCGCTTCCGGGGTCTCGGCGGGGGTCAAGGCCCTTGTGAAACGGGGCGAGCTCGAGGAGGAGCCGAACGTGCTGGTCTGGGCCGGCGATGGGGGCACTTACGACATCGGCATCCAGTCGCTTTCGGGGGCCGCCGAGCGTGAGACCGATTTCATCTACGTCTGCTACAACAACGAGATGTATTCGAACACCGGGACCCAGAGAAGCGGCGCGACACCTCTGGGCGCCTGGACTACCACCACTCCCGCCGGCAAGATCCACCCCCGCAAGGACATCGCGCAGATAATGATCGCGCACAGGATCCCTTACGTTGCGACCGTCTCCCTCGCGTATCCGCTTGACTTCTACCAGAAGATGTTGAAGGCGAAGGACATACGCGGGACAAAATATATAGAAATCCTAGCCCCCTGCCCGCCCGGATGGAAGTTCCCCTCGAGCCAGATGATAGAGGTCAGCCGCATGGCCGTGCAGTGCGGAATGTGGCTCCTTTACGAGCACGAGGACGGGGAGACCCGCTTCACGGCCGCGACCAAGAGGATCATCGAGGGGAAGGTCAAGAAAAGACCCGTGAAGGACTACCTCGAGATCCAGGGAAGGTTCAGCCAGATCCTCGCGAGCAAGGAAGGCAAAGAGGCCGAGGACCTTCTGGAGCAGGAGGTCTCCGAGTCCATTCGCAGGCTCCACGGCTGGGTTCCCGAGTATATCTGACCGAGCAACGTTCATCATGCCCCGAGCGCGATAATCTCATTCACCTTTCGTGTTAATCCACCGCCCGGCTCACCCGTGTTCAGTTTTCTGCGCGATTTGCCGAAGAGAAAGTTGAAGTGACAGGGGGTGAGCCAGCGTGGCTGATGGTACGATATATGTCGTCGGTCTCATCGTGGCAGTGGTGTGCGGTTTTGCCTGCGTATCCCTCGCCATTAGCAAGAACAGGAACGCTGTCGGCTTCTTCTTCCTCGGGCTGATCCTGGGTGTCATAGGGTTGATAATCGCGTTGTTTGTCCCCGTCAGAGAGGCGATGCATCCGGCACACCCCGCCGGCACGCACGGCCCTGGTGGTTGATGGGCTGACGGGCTCCCGACCGCGGAACAAGCGGACGATCAATAGTGGCGACTATGTCTCTCCGCGCAAGCGGAGGTTTTTGTTTTTTGCTAGACTGTGAGGGCCGATAGAAGGCGGAATCCTGACCTAAGCCGGTGTAGCTCAGTCGGTAGAGCGGCTCACTCGTAATGAGCAGGTCCGCGGTTCGAATCCGCGCGCCGGCTCCAGCGGTCACGACAGACATCACTTGATTACCGCCTATTCGCTCCCTCTATTTTGACCATCAATTCTTGATTCGTTTTGATCCGGTTAACCGGGAATCTCTGGCTTTTCCGTTTGCATCCATATTCCGTATAGTTATGGCAACATTGAGTTTTCTATGAGGGATCAAGAAACATTGAGAGAGAGCATGGCGAAGAAGCTCGGCTGCCCCGGCGTGGCGGCCGCCCTTTTGGTACTGGCGGTGGTCTGCGCGGGACTGCCCTCTGGATGCAGCCGCGGCCGAAGCGTCGATAAGGAAGTGCACAAGCCCGTCGGTCTCGCACTGCCGTTCGGAGAGCTGGCCGAGAAATCCAAGGTGCTGGTCACGATCGCAGGTGCGGGCGACGTGAACTTCGGAGACGGGGTTACCCCTTACATAAGCTCGGGAGGGGTTGACTATCCATGGGAGAGCGCCAGCGCGGTCTTCACCAACGCGGACCTGGGGTTTGTCAACCTGGAGTGCTGCATATCCTCGGACGGCTCGCCCGCGCCGGGCAAGGAGTTCACCTTCCGCGGACCGGCGGATTCGGCCGAAGGGTTGCCCCGCGCCGGCGTCCGGGTGGTTTCTCTTGCCAACAACCACTCGAAGGACTTCGGGACGGGCGCCCTGCTCGAGACGTTCGCGCACCTGACGGAGAACGGGGTAGCGTACTGCGGCGCCGGCAACAACGCGGCCGAGGCTTACTCGCCGGCGGTCCTCACGGCGCACGGGAGGAAGGTCGCCTTCCTCGCTTTCACCGACGTCGTCCCGGACGGGTGGCCGGCCACTGAGAGCAATCCGGGCTGCGCCGTCACCTTCGACCACGACAGGGTGGCCTCCGCCATCAGGGACGCGAAGGCGAAGAGCGATTATGTCGTTGCTTCCTTTCACTGGGGGATAGAGCTCGCCACTTCACCCGGCGCCGACCAGCGCGAGCTCGCGCACCTCGCCGTCGACAGCGGCGCCGACCTCGTGCTCGGGCATCACCCTCATGTAGTGCAGGGGCTCGAGCTCTATCGCAACCGCCTTATCGCATACAGCCTGGGCAACTTCATCTTCAGCCCGCCACGGGAGATATCGTCAAGGACCTTCGCGGTCATGGCCGTGCTCGGCCCGGAGGGACTTGTCCAGGCAAAGATCGTGCCTATGTTCATCAGCGCATGCCGCCCCGTTATCATCTCCGGTGGCGCCTCCTCCTCGTGGCTGGGCACCATCGCCGGGTACTGCCGGGAGCTCGGGACCGGGATGACCGTCAGGGCCGAGCGCGGGTTCATCGATGGCAGCCCGGCGCAGGGTCGGCCGTCTCACTGAGCCGGAGTACCTTCAGTTTGAAATGCGACCGGGCGCGCCCTAGTATGACAGGGGGCGTTTTCTATGAGGTCCTGTCGCGAACGCGATTTTCCGAAATACCGTTATGAATACTGATACCGGCCTTGAGACAAAGGCGCTCGAGACCATAAAGCGTTACCGCATGCTCGCGGGAGCAGAACGGGTGGTGGTGAGCGTTTCCGGCGGGCCTGATTCGGTCGCCCTGCTATTTTTCCTGTCGGGCCTGGCTGCCGGGATGGGCCTCGAGCTCTTCGTTTTCCACCTCGACCACATGTTCAGGGGAGAGGATTCGGCCGCCGACGCCGCTTTCGTGGAAGGACTCTCGCGCGAGCTGGGCCTGCCGTCAAGGGCCTTCGCGGTCGACGTCCCTTCAATGGTGCGCGACAGTGACCGCTCCCCCCAGGATGTCGCGAGAAAGGTCCGGCTCGGGAGGCTGATGTCTTACGCGGATGAAGTCTCGGCCGACAGGGTGGCGCTCGGGCATACGGCCGATGACCAGGTGGAGACTTTTCTCATGCGGATGATCCAGGGTGCCGGACTTTCAGGCCTCGGCGGCATACCGCCGGTCTCGGGCAGGATAATAAGGCCGTTGATCGACGTCTGGCGCGACGAGGTCGAGGAGTACTGCGAGAAGACGGGCGTGAAGCCGCGCCTCGATTCAAGTAACCTCGATAACACCTACCTCAGGAACCGCGTGCGTAACCGGCTCGTCCCCGTCCTCAAGGGCGAGTTCGGGCCGGGCGTCAAGGAGGTTATCCTGCGCGAGGTCGAGTCCCTGGCGCTGGACGGGCGGTTCGTGGGAGAGCAAACGGAGGAGGCTTACGGGCGGCTTGCGGAAGAGAGAGAAGATGAGGTCCGCCTTGACGCGGAGAAACTGGGGCACCTTCCCGGAGCACTCCAGCGCGGGGTGCTCATGCGGGCCTGGGCGGAGCTTATGCCCGACGAGAGTCCCATCGCCTGGCGCCATGTCATTGATGTCCTGGAAAAGGTCGTGGGCGGGCATACGGGCGCGAGGCTCGACCTTCCACGCTCGGTGGTCGCCGAGCGCGAATACGGCGACATAGTATTCCGTATCGATAAGGAGGAGAAGGAAGAGCTTCGGCCCATCGTGCTCGAGGAGCCGGGGAGCGTGCACCTGCCGGGGAGCGGCATGGTCTTCTCCGCGCGGGAGGTCGACATCGGAGAGGTCGAGTTCGGAGGCGACCCGATGGTCGAGTTCGTGCGGCCGGACCTGAGCTTCCCGCTCGAGGCCAGGCACCCCGCTGTCGGGGAAAGGTTCCAGCCGCTCGGCGCGCCAGGGGCGAAGAAGCTCTCCGATTTTTTCACCGACATCAAGTTGCCGAGGCGCGAAAGAAAAAGCTGCTGGCTGATTCTATCCGGGGGGCTTCCGGTCTGGGTGGTAGGGCACAGGCTGGACGAGCGCTTCCGATTGAGTGGGGAGGAAAAGAGGGCAATCAGGTTGTCCGTCAGGCCGGAGGACTAATATGATTAGCGCTGGGATCAGCGCTGGCAGGAGGTATGCCTTGGAAAGGCCCGAGATCGACGAGGTAGTTTACACAGAGGAGCAGATAAGGACGAAGGTCAGCGAGCTCGCCCGGCGGATTACCAAGGACTATGAAGAGGACTCTGAAGACAGGCCTCTCCTCCTCGTCGGCATCCTGAAGGGCGCCTTCATCTTCCTTGCCGACCTGGCCCGGCAGATCGAGGTCCCACTCGAGTTCGATTTCATGGCGCTGTCCTCTTACGGTTCGGCGACAAAGACCTCCGGGGTCGTCCGCATCATGAAAGACCTCGCTACAAATATAGCCGGCCGACACGTGCTACTCGTCGAGGACATCATCGACACCGGGCTGACGCTCAACTACCTCATGGGAAACCTCAGGGCGCGCGGGCCCGCGTCGCTCGAGATATGCGCTTTTCTGAACAAGAGGGTCGCGAACAAGGTCGACCTTCCTATCAAGTACGAAGGGTTCAGCATCCCCAACGTTTTCGTCGTCGGCTACGGTCTTGACTGCGCTGAGAACTACCGGAACCTGCCCTACATCGCCAGCATAAAACGATAGGGGTCAGGTCTGTTTTTATGCTTTTTTACCCGGCTTACCTCCATTGGTGAAAAATAAGCATAAAAACAGACCTGACCCCGGTGTTATGCGGGGTTGTCCGATGTCAAGGCTCCGGTGTCCCTCAACTATGGTAAAATAAAGGCTGAAAAACATAGTATGAGCCAGGCCGACCCGGCTATCGGCTATTTTATGAACTGGATATGGTGTAGATGAGAAAACACGCGAAGACCGGCATCTTCTGGCTGGTGATACTTGTCCTTGTGATCCTTCTTGTGATCAACCCTCCATGGCGCGAGCCGCCCAAGGAGCAGCAGTTCTCCTGGTTCCTCGGGCAGGTCGAGAAGGACTACGTGGACTCGGTCAAGATATTCAACCGCGACCAGAAGATCGAGGGCGTCCTCCGCAGCAAGGAGAAGTTCAAAACGGCCTTCCCCGCGGGCTTCGACATAGTGAAGGAGCTCCGCAAGGAGAAAGACGTAAAGATCGAGGTCGACCCGCAGACCAGCACCAGCATCCTTGCCGTCGTAATTCAAATCCTGCCGATCCTTCTGATGATCGGGCTCATCCTCTTCTTCGTCCAGCAGATGCAGGGCGGGGGAAACAAGGTGATGTCCTTCGGGAAGAGCAAGGCCAAGCAGGTATCCAAGGACATGCCGAAGGTGACCTTCGAGGACGTAGCGGGGGTCGATGAAGCCGTCGAGGAGCTCATGGAGATCAAGGAGTTCCTCGAGAACCCGGTCAAGTTCCAGGCCCTGGGCGCGAAGATACCCAAGGGTGTTCTTCTGTACGGCCCTCCCGGCGCGGGCAAGACGCTCCTCGCGCGCGCGGTGGCCGGTGAGGCGGGCGCCCCGTTCTTCAGCATCTCGGGTTCGGACTTCGTCGAGATGTTCGTCGGCGTGGGCGCGGCACGGGTACGGGACCTGTTCGAGCAGGCCAAGAGCAACGCGCCCTGCATCATCTTCGTGGACGAGATCGACGCTGTCGGCAGGCACCGCGGCGCCGGGCTCGGTGGCGGACACGACGAGAGGGAGCAGACCCTCAACCAGCTGCTCGTGGAGATGGATGGATTCGACACGAAGGTGGGTGTCATCCTCATAGCGGCCACCAACAGGCCCGACATCCTCGACCCGGCCCTCCTTCGCCCCGGGCGGTTCGACCGGCAGATCGTGGTGGACAGGCCCGACCTCCTGGGCCGCAAGGCGATCCTGAAGGTCCACGCCAAGGGCAAGCCGCTCGCCCCCGACATAGACATAGACGTGCTTGCCAGGCGCACGCCGGGGTTCACCGGCGCGGACCTTGCCAACATGGTCAACGAGGCGGCGCTACTGTCGGCGCGCCACGGCAAAAAGCTTGTGGACATGATCGAGATGGAGGAGGCGATCGACCGCGTGGTCGCCGGCCCCGAGAAGAAGACCCGCCTCATAAGCGACCGCGAGAAGGAGATAATCGCCTACCACGAGGCGGGGCACGCCCTCGTCGCGCACACGCTGCCCAACGCCGACCCGGTCCACAAGATCTCCATTATACCCAGGGGCCGGGCGCTCGGTTACACGCTGACGCTGCCGACCGAGGACAAGTACCTGGTGACCCGCTCCGAGTTGATAGACGAGCTCGCCATGCTTCTCGGCGGCCGTGTGTCGGAGGAGATGGTCTTCGGCGACATCACTACGGGTGACCAGAACGACATCGAGCATGCGACGAAGATAGCCAGGCAGATGATCATGGAGTACGGCATGAGCGACAAGCTCGGCCCGGTCACGCTGGGGCACAAGCAGGAGCAGGTCTTCCTCGGCCGCGACTTCGTTGCCGAGCCGAACTACTCGGACGCGGTGGCCTACGAGATCGACCAGGAGGTGCGGCGCCTTGTGGAGGAGGCACACAAGGCGGCCGAGCGCATCATCACCGAGCAGCGCGCGCGGCTCGATGTCATCGCGAAGATACTGATAGACAGGGAAACGATAGCCAAGGAAGAGCTTATGGGGCTCCTCGAGGGCGACCCCGAGGAGGCCTACCGGAAGTTCCTGGAGAGCACGCAGGCCGAAGATGCCGGTGCTCCGGCCGGAGAGCCTGAGAAGCCGCAGGCCCACCGACCGAGGGGAAAGAAGACCCCCACACCCGGGGCGGCCCCGAAGCCGGAGGTTCAGCCTGAATAAGCCTTGCGTTCCATACTGCGTTATTTAGACCGGGCTCTCAGCCCGGTTCTTTTACGACTAGAGGAGTTCCCTTGAACCGTTCTTTCTGGCAGAATAGGTGAGGCGCCGACCGGGCGCCCGATTGCGTTAAAGGATGGAGGTTTGAATTGGACCGAGCGAAGATAGAAGAAGCGATTCGGATGGTCCTCGAGGGCATCGGCGAGGACGCCGACAGGGAGGGGCTCCGCCTTACCCCCAGAAGGGTCGCGGGCATGTACGAGGAGATCTTCGCGGGACTGGAGGAGACCCCGAAGGACGTACTGCAGGCCCAGTTCGCCGAGGAGCACGAGGAGATGATCATCGTCAGGGATATCCCGCTCTATTCCGTCTGCGAGCATCACCTCATGCCGTTCATCGGTAAAGCCCATGTCGCTTACCTGCCCGGCGAGACGGGCCAGATAACGGGGATAAGCAAGCTGGCGCGTGTCGTGGACGTGTTGTCAAAGCGGCTCCAGGTACAGGAAAGGCTCACCACCCAGGTCGCGGATACCATCATGGAGGGCCTTGACGCGCTCGGTGTCCTCGTGGTCATCGAGGCGGAGCATCTCTGTATGTCCATGCGGGGGGTCAAAAAGCCCGGGGTGGTTACCGTGACCTCCGCGGTGAGGGGCATCTTCTACACCAGTGCGGCGAGCAGGGCGGAGGCCATGTCCCTGATAATGGCGAACAGGTAGCGAGGTCGGCCTTGTCGGAAGAAGCGAGAGTATCAAGCGCCGGTCACAATCCCAGGCTGGTCTGGGTGGAGAGCCTGTTGGACGCGCGCAGGCTGCTTCAGGACCTGGGCTCCGACAAGGGCGGCGTCGCTATCATGAGCCGCAAGATGAAGTACGCGGTGGTGTCCGTCGAGAACGTGCAGGCGCGCGCGGCTAACATAATAAAGCAGGTCATGCTCTCCAAGGGTGGGGAGTGTGCGACTCCCCGGGACGTCTTGCTCAAGAGCACCGAGCCTGTCCGGGTGCTCATGATGGGCACCGTCGCCCAGTTCCGCGATGCGGTCAAGAACCTCTCCGTACAGCCGTTCGGGCTTACCGGGCTCGCGGCGGAGCTCAAGACGCTCTTCCGCGAGGTCTTTCCCGATTCGGAAGCGGCTCGCGAGATAGTAGCCGGAGAGCATCGCCTGCCGCTCGGGGGCCGTACGCTGATGATGGGGGTGCTCAACGTCACCCCGGACTCTTTCTCGGACGGCGGGCTGTACGACAAGTTCGAGGGGGCGCGCGACAGAGCGCTTGCCATGGCGCGCGAGGGGGCCGACATCGTCGACATCGGTGGCGAGTCGACCCGGCCGGGGGCGGATGCGGTAAGCATTGACGAGGAGCTGGGGCGGACCGTCCCCGTCATCGAATCTGTCGCGGGCGAGATCGGGGTCCCCATCTCCATCGATACCTGCAAGGCCGAGGTTGCAAGGCGAGCCCTTGACGCGGGGGCTTCGATCGTCAACGACATAAGCGGCCTCCGGTTCGACCCCGGCATGATAAAGCTGGTTGCCGAGCGCGGTGTCACGGTCGTCATCATGCACATGCAGGGTACGCCGAGGGACATGCAAGAAAACCCTACCTATGACGACGTCGTGGGTGACATCACGAAGTTCCTGCGCACCCGGGCGGAGCTGGCGATCGAGGCGGGCGTCGAAGGGGAGAAGATAATCGTTGACCCCGGGATAGGATTCGGGAAGACGCTCGAGCACAACCTCGAGATAATGCGCCGTCTCGCCGAGTTCAGGAGCCTGGGCTACCCGCTCCTTCTGGGGCCCTCCCGTAAGAGTTTTATCGGCGCCGTCCTCGACCGGCTCGCTGACGAGAGGTTGCTCGGGAGCGCGGCGACCGTGGCGTTCGCGGTCGCGCGGGGAGCGGACATTGTCAGGGTGCACGACGTCAAGGAGATGGCGGAGGTCGTGAAGATGGCGGATGCCATTGCTCGGCGTGATCGAGAATCGGCTACCCCGTAAGAACGGGGATCCCGTTTGATTGGCGGTGTTTACATTGGAACACATCATAATCAAGGACTTGAAGGTCTTTGCGCATCACGGCGTCCTGCCCGAGGAGAGGGAGAAGGGACAGGACTTCCTGATCGACCTGGATATAGAGCTTGATGCAAGCGCAGCCATCGGGGCCGACGACATTTCTCGCACTATCGACTACGCACAGGTCGTGGAGTCAGTCTCCCGGATGGCGGCCGCGGAGCGTTACAACCTGATAGAGACTCTTGGCTCGAAGATAGCCGGGTACCTGGTCTCACTGCCGCGCGTGCGCGAAGCCACCGTTACCGTCAAGAAACCTGACGCGCCGCTGGGGGTATCGGTCGGCTGGGTCGGGGTCTCCGTGAGCCGCGAGCGCGGTGATGAGTGATGCGCGCCTACCTCGGACTGGGCTCGAACCTCGGTGACCGCCTCGGCCATCTGAGGGCCGGCGTGTCCTCGCTCTCTGGCGCCCGCGGGGTCGATGTTGTTGCGGTCTCGAGTGTCTACCGCACCGAACCGGTCGGAGGTCCCGAGCAGCCTGAGTTTCTGAACGCTGTCGTGGCTGTCAGTACGACGCTCGCGCCCCGCGAGCTTCTCGCACTTACGCGGAGGATAGAGGGCGAAAGGGACAGGATGAGAAAAGAGCGCTGGGGGCCCCGCACACTCGACGTGGACATCCTTCTGTACGGTGACATCACCCTGCACGAGGCCGACCTCGAGATACCTCACCCGGGGCTTGCCGAGAGAAAGTTCGTCCTCGAGCCGCTGCTCGAGGTGGAGCCGGGTGCGGCTCTTCCCGACAGGACGCCCCTTGCTGACCTGCTCGACGGGTTGGCCGATGACAGCCTGGTACGGCGCGACCCGGAACTGAGGATCGAGTTTTAAACGAGATGGACAAGACAGAGAGAGTGTCGGTAATCGGGGTGGGCAAGGTCGGGACCGCGTTGGCCCTGGTCCTGTCCTCCCGGGGGTACGAGGTCACAAAGGTCTGTGACACGAGCGAAGAGCACCGCGAGCGGGCCGCGATGCTTGTCGGTGCCACGGTGACAGACGACTGTATTGAAGCGGCGCGTGACGCGGACATCGTCCTGATAGCGACTCCCGACGGCGCGATAGAGGGAGTGTGCCGCCGGGTCGCTGACTCCGGCCTGGAAGTTGCTGGGAAGATATTCCTCCATATGAGCGGTGCCGTTACGCTCTCGGCGCTGGATTCCGCGCGCGAACGGGGGGCCACCACGCTCTGCGTCCATCCGCTGCAGACTTTCGCGGACCTCGATGGCGCCATCCGGTCACTTCCCGGTTCCACTTTCGCGGTCACGTGCTCCCCCGAGGTCGAGCCCTGGGCGCGCGGGCTGGTGGAGGAGATGGGCGGACGGATGCTCCTCGTGAAGGAGGGCGACAAGGCCCTTTACCACGCGGCGGCCGTCATGGCCTGTAATTTCCTGACCATAGTGGAGTACGCGGCGTTTGAGGCATGCCTGGGGCTGGGGTTCTCGGAGCAGGAGGCAGCCGAAGCTTTCATACCGCTCGTCGGCGCGACTCTCGAGAACATCGCGCGCATGGGCGCGGTCGAGTCCCTGACCGGCCCGCTCGCCCGCGGGGACGCGGGCACACTCGAGGCGAACCTTGCCGCGCTTGAGCGCTTCGACCCGGGTATCGCGGAGCTTTACCGCTCGGTCTCACTCTACGGGCTTCGCTTGGTGGCGGAGCGGGGCGAGCTTGATGAGGATACCATTGGGAAGATGAGGTCACTGCTCGAAGCATAAAATAAGACCTGGACCCATCAAGGGGGTAGCGGTGGAGGTAGTCAAAGAAATAGACAGTGTCCGGGAGATAGTGGGGCGGGCGCGTGCCGCCGGCAGGCTGGTCGGCCTCGTGCCGACCATGGGCTTTTTCCACGACGGGCACCTCGAGCTGATGCGCAGGGCGCGCGCCGAATGCGACGTGGTCGTGGTCACTCTCTTCGTCAACCCGACCCAGTTCGGCCCGGCGGAGGACTACGACGCTTACCCGCGGGATTTCGAGCGCGATAGCGCCCTGGCGGAGGCAGTCGGGGTCGATTACCTTTTCTCGCCGGGCGTTGAGCAGATGTATCCGGAGTGGTTCCAGACTTCGGTCAGTGTCGCGGAGGTCTCGAAGGTCATGTGCGGGGCCGGCCGCCCGGGGCACTTCGACGGGGTAGCGACGGTCGTCGCGAAGCTTTTCAATATCATCCCCGCGCATAAGGCGTACTTCGGGCAGAAGGACGCTCAGCAGCTCCTCATCATAAAAAGGATGGCGAAGGACCTGGACTTTCCCATTGAGATAGTAACGGTCCCCACGGTCAGGGAGGAAGACGGCCTGGCCATGAGCAGCCGCAACTGCTACCTGTCCCCGAAAGAGCGGATTGCGGCCACAGCCCTGTACCGCTCGCTCGAGGCCGCTGCATCGCTTATAGAGGCAGGTGAGAAAAGCGCCGGGGTTGTGCGCGAAGAGATGGAGAAGGTGATATTCACCGAACCGATTGTGAACCTTGAGTATATAGCGATCTGTGATAATATTCACTTTAAGCCACTTTCAGAGCTATCAGGGGAGGTACTGGTGGCTCTCGCGGCCCGGGTCGGTAAGGCCAGGCTGATAGACAACATGGTTTTTAACATGGAGTGATCGGGATGGAGAACATCCTTCGTTTTATGCTTAAGAGCAAGATCCACCGGGCGACGGTCACGGACGCCGACATCCATTACGAGGGGAGTATCACCATCGACCGCCGGTTGATGGACCTTGCCGACCTTGTCCCCTACGAGCAGGTAAACGTGTGGGACCTGGATAACGGGAACCGGGTGGTCACTTACGTGATAGAGGCCGACCCGGATTCCGGGGAGATCTGCATAAACGGCGCGGCGGCGTGGCTTATACACAAGGGGGACCGCGTTATCATCTCTTCCTTCGTATCAGTCCCCGACCCCGAGGCCTCCCGGTATCAACCCCGCATCGTATTTGTTGACGGGCAGAACCGACCCGAGATGATTGAGGACCACCTTACCGCAGACGATTTCTGTTGATCTTCCTCCAGGGCCTTCACTGGGCGGCCGGATCCCCGCGTGTGAGGCACGTATGGCGAATCAAAAGAGCGAGGTCGGTGAACTCGACCATATTGACGAGATCCTGCTGGACGACCGGGCGGTAGCGGAGCAGGTCGAAAAGGTCAAGCAGGAGCGCAACGCCGTCATCCTGGCGCACAACTACCAGCGTCCCGAGATCCAGGACATCGCGGACTACACGGGTGATTCGCTTGGTCTGGCGCGGCAGGCTTCGGGCACAGACGCCGATGTCGTTGTCTTTTGCGGTGTCCACTTCATGGCGGAGACCGCTTACATCCTCAGCCCTGAAAAGGTCATACTGCTGCCGGAGCTCGAGGCGGGATGCCCGCTCGCGAATATGGCCACCCCTGAAGAAGTCAGAAAGACGCGTTCCGAGAACCCCGGCTCGGTCGTCGTCTCTTACGTCAACACCTCGGCCGCCGTCAAGGCCGAAAGCGACTACTGCTGCACGTCCTCTAATGCTGTCCAGGTGGTCAACGCGGTGGAAGGCGATACCGTGTTATTCGTACCCGACCGCAACCTCGCCGCTTATGTCGAGGGGCAGGTCGACAAACGGATCATCGCCTGGGACGGTTACTGCCACGTCCACGAGTACATAACGCTCGAGCAGATACTGGATGCTCTCGCCGACCACCCCGGCGCAGAGGTAATAGCGCATCCGGAGTGCCGCCAACAGGTGCTGGCCGTCGCGCACCATGTGCGGTCTACGTCCGGGATGGTTGACGCCGCTCTCGAGTCTTCTGCCGAAGAGTTCATAATTGCCACCGAAGAGGGCATGCTTCATCCTCTCTCCAAGGTGGTGCCCGAAAAGAGGTTTTACTCCCCGGCGGGCGAGCATATTTGTCCTAACATGAAGCTCATTACGCTCTCCAAGGTACTGTGGGCCCTTCAGACACTGGAACCCAGGGTGACGGTCGCCGAGGATATCAGGGTCCGCGCCCTCGGTGCGGTCGAAAGGATGCTGGCCCTCGGATGATCCCCCGCTACCTTCTCTCATTCGACACCGAAACGCTGCCTGCGCGCGAGTGCGATGTCCTGGTAGCCGGAAGCGGCGTCGCCGGTCTCTCCGCGGCGCTCTTGCTCTCGCGCTTCTGTCGGGTACTCCTCGTGACGAAGTCCGAGCTACAGGTCTCGACCACCCGCCATGCCCAGGGCGGGATAGCGGCGGTCATGGACGAGCACGACTCCCGCGAATCCCACATCCACGATACTCTCACGGCCGGCGCCGGTCTCTGCGATCCCGAGGCGACCGCCGTTCTGGTGGAGGAGGGGCCGGCGCGGGTGATGGAGCTCCTGGAGCATTACCACGCGGGGTTTGACATGAAAGATGGAAAGCTCGACCTCGCGATGGAGGGCGGGCATTCCCACCACCGGGTGGTGCATGCCCGTGGTGACGCCACCGGTTCCGAGGTGGAGGAAGCCCTCGGGAATGCCCTGGTTCGCGATTCCAACGTCGAGGTCATGGAAGATACCTTCATCGCGGACATGCTCCTCGAGGACGGTTCGTTCAAGGGCGCGCTGGCTCTCGACACCCGCCGCAAGATGATGATGGTGATATGGGCGCACGCCATGGTCCTGGCGACCGGCGGGATGGGCGAGGTCTACCTCGTCACGACCAACCCGACCATCTGCACGGGGGACGGGATAGCGATGGCCTACAGGGCGGGCGCCAGGGTAAGCGACGTGGAGTTCGTCCAGTTCCACCCGACGGCGCTCCACATCCCCGAGGAACCGAAGTTCTTGATTAGCGAGGCGATCCGGGGCGACGGCGCGGTGCTGGTCGATTTCGAGGGTGACAGGATAATGGAGGGCGTGCACCCGCTCGCCGAGCTGGCCCCGCGCGACATCGTGGTGGCGCGCATGGTCGAGGTCATGAGGGAACAGCAGAAGAACCATCTCTACCTCGACGTACGGCACATGGGCGCCGATCGGCTGAAGAGGAGGTTCCCCCAGATCTACGAGCACTGCCTGCAGGCCGGCATCGACATCACGCGGCACCGCATACCGGTCTCGCCGGCCGCGCACTACATGAGCGGCGGCGTCGTCACAGACCTGTGGGGGCATACGGACATCCCCGGCGTCTTTGCCTGCGGAGAGGTGGCCTGCACCGGGATTCACGGGGCGAACCGTCTCGCCTCCAACTCCCTGTTGGAGGGTCTTGTCTTCGCCAGGCGGATCGCGGAGTCCCTCGAAGGCTCCCTGGAACCCGGGGCGCCGCTCGAGAGGCCGGCCGTTTCCTGTTCCGAGAGGTGGGCGGGCCCGAGCATACGCGAGGACCTCCTGAAAGGGAACCTGAGAGAGCTGATGCTTGATTCGGTGGGTATGGTTAGATGCGCGAAAGGGCTTCGCGAGGCGCTCGAGTTTCAGAGGGGCAACGCGGAGGTCCTAATGACCGAATACTCCGAACTGCCCGGCATGGAGCTCAAGAACATGTTCACCGTCGCGCACCTGATAACGACGGCAGCGTTGCTCCGACAGGAGTCGCGGGGCTGCCACCGCCGGCGCGACTATCCGGACACAGATGACTGGAGCTGGCGCAAGCATATCGACATGAGCCTGGGTGAAGGGGATGTGAAGGTGGAGACGAGGCCCCAGCTTTCGTGGTCCTCGTCGCTTTCCAGAACGGCGGAGAGGACCCGCTGAACCATGGACATAGCGGACAGGGCAGAGGGGGTCATAAGGATCGCGCTCGCCGAGGACCTCGGCTCGGAAGGCGACGTGACAACCCGCGCCGTTTGCAGGCCCGGTGATGTCGGGCGAGGGCATCTGGTGTGCGGCGAGCCCTGCACTGTGGCGGGGCAGCCCGTGGTGGCCAGGGTGTTCGCCCTTGCCGGTCCGGGCGCTTCTTACCGGCAGCTGGTGAAAGACGGGGATAGCGCCGCGGCAGGACAGGTGCTTGGGGAGATCGAGGGCCCTCTTCCAGCGGTGCTTTCCGGAGAGCGGTCCGCTCTAAACTTCCTGTGCCACCTGAGCGGCATCGCGACGCTGACCGCCCGGCTGGTGGCGATGGCCGCCCCTCACGGCGTCAAGATAATGGACACCAGGAAGACCACGCCCGGGCTCCGCGTGCTCGAGAAATACGCCGTAGGCGCCGGCGGGGGCACGAACCACAGGGTGGGGCTTTACGACGGCGTGATAATCAAGGACAATCACATCGCCGCGGCGGGGGGCATACCCGTCGCGGTCCGCAGGGCTAGGAACTCGCTCGGAGATAAGTTCCCCCTGGAGGTAGAGGCCGCGACGCTAGCGGAGGTACGGCAGGCGGTTGACTCCGGTGCTGATATCATAATGCTCGACAACATGGAACCGGGGAAGGTGGAACAGGCTGTGGCCATCATCGGCGGCAGGGCGAAGGTGGAGGTCTCAGGAGGGGTGAACCCCGACAACATCGGGTCTTACCTGCGGCTCGGGATCGACTTCGTATCGCTCGGCTTCATCACGCACTCCGCCCCACCTGTCGATATCTCTCTCAGGCTGGCTGAATAGACAGGGCCGGCATGTCCGGAAGGAGACGGTATGCTGCTCGGCATCGACGTGGGCAATACCCAGACGGTGATCGGCATATTCGAGGGGGAAAAGCTCCAGCACCACTGGCGTATCGGGACCGAGCGGGAGCGGACGGCGGACGAGATCGCGCTTACCCTTACGGGTTTCCTCAACCTCTCGGGACAAAGACTCGACGATGTCGACGGGATCATAATCTCGTCGGTGGTCCCGGAGATGACCTCGGCTCTCGTGCACATGGCGCACGACATCCTGAAGCTCGAGCCGCTCGTGGTGGACAGCGACACCGACACGGGTGTGCCCATCCTCTACGATGACCCCAGCCAGGTCGGCGCGGACAGGCTGGTGAACGCGGCGGCCGCGATAAACAAGTACGGCACCCCCTGCGTGGTCGTCGACTTCGGCACCGCCACCACGCTGGACGCGATAACAAGGTCGGGGGAATACGTGGGGGGCACCATATCCCCCGGCATAGAGATATCCTCGCTCGCCCTCTTCCGCGCCGCGGCCCGGCTTTCCAGGGTGGAACTGGTTGCGCCCTCTTTGCCCATAGGGCGCAACACGGTCGAGTCGATCCAGTCGGGTATCATCAACGGCGCGGCGGGGCAGGTGGACCGCCTGGTCGAGCTGTTCAAGCAGGAGTTGGGCGAAGACGCGAAGGTCGTGGCTACCGGGGGGCTCGCGGAGATCGTGGCCGGCAGGTGCCGTACGGTAGACGAGTGGGATCCCCTCTTAACCCTTGACGGTCTCAATCTAATATATGAGAGGAACAGGAAAGAGCAGGGACGGGGAGGGAAGAGTTGAATGCGCGTCTTCAAGGATGCGGGCCAGGTCTATGAACTTCTGGGCGGGCTTTTCAACGAGCCGATGAGGACGAGGATATCGCCCATCAGTTCCGGCTCGGTAACGTGAACCTCATGGTCGCGCTCACGCGCAAACAGATAGTGGCCAAGGGGCCGATACCCAAGATCATGAAGCGCCTGCCCGTCATCAAGCCCGCGTACGCCATGTACCAGAACGTGCTGAAGGAAAAAGGCCTGGAGGACGTGATCACCAAAAAGTAGTGCCCTCACGTGGGGCATTGGCCGGGCCGGGGCTTTTCAGCGATTACTGTTAAAATAGTAACCGGAAGCTGTTTTCGTCTTGAACAGGACTGCTTTCTTTGTGATATACTTCATCGCGAACTGTGCTTGAGTAGGGACAGTTACGCGGTGCCATTACGATGGCATTTTGTTATGTAAAGACACAAGAAACATAAGGACACTCCGATGGCAGAACCTGGAAAGGCGGAAGACGAAGCTCCAGCCGAACTCGTCTCCGCCGAGTCGATGCTCGAGATGATCCTCACAAAAGAGGACGAGATCAATTCGCGCGTCAGGAAGGCCGAGAACGAGGCGCAGCAGAAGGTGGAGGAAGCGAAGCTTGACGCTGCGGTCATCAAGAGGGATGCCGTCACCGCCGAGGCGGGGAGTGACCTCCGCGAGAAGGAGATCGCCAAAGCGCGCGAGGAAGCGGAGAGGGTCACCGCAGAGATTACCGAGCGGGCGGAGCAGGTCAGGAAGAAGGGCATGGAGCACATCGAGGATGCCGTGAAGATCGTCATCGACGCGGTGCTTCCGCGCTGAGTCAAGGCGCGGGGATTACCCAGGGGGGAGCGGTCTCAAGATGATCGAAAGAATGGCAAAGGTGGAGATCCTGGGGCTCAAGAATGTAGCCCTGGATGCCGTGGACGTCATCCACGATCTCGGCACGCTTCACATCGAGGACCTCACTGAGCGGATCGGGCTCATGGAGGGCAAGCGCGTGAGCCGCATGGAGATGGACCCGAAGTTCGCCGACCACGAGGCCACCTTGAACGCGTTCCGCGACAAGGTAGGCGACATGGTCCGCGAGCTGAAGCCGACTATGGAGGGAATATCCAAGGAGGCCGTCCGGAGGGAGTACGACGCAGTCTGGAGCGACGACGTCGATACCATGGTGTCGAGGATAGAGAGGACCCTTGCGGAGGTTGAGAAGGCGACCCGGGACCCGGTCGAGAAGAAGGCGGACCTCATGGTCGAGCTCTCCCGCCTCGAGAAGTACGCCCCCATCATGGCCAAGGTCCAGCCGCTCGCCGAGAGGGTCTCCAAGATGAAGGACATGGCCTCAATCGCCCTTATAATCGAGCGCAAGTACAAAGCCATCCTGAACTACCTGAACGAGGAGATAAGCAAGATAACGGGCGGTGAGTGCGAGGTGGTCTCCTCAGACGTGGATGATGAATCCACCGCCGCGCTCGTCGTCTTCAACCGCCGCTACCTCAAGCAGGTGCACGAGTTCCTGGACGTCCAGGACGTGAACCAGGTGCGACTCCCTTCCGACCTCGCCCGCAAGCCGATAGACGAAGCTGTGACTGAGGTGCGTGCGAGGATAGCCGAGATCCCGCAGGAGCTGGAGCAGATAGACCGGCACCTTACGGACGTAACGGAACAATATTCCACGAAGCTGCTCGGCGCTCGAAACGCCATCCACGACCGCCTGGAGACACTCGAGGCCGTCCCCAAGTTCGGCCAGACCGAGCAGGTGTTCATCATAAGCGGCTGGCTCCCCGAGGATGCCGTGGAACCTATGGAGAAGCGCCTCGCCCAGGAGTTCGGCAACAAGGTCATCGTTACCGTCATAGACATACGGGAGGAGCACGAGGAGGAAGAGACTCCGGTCGAGCTCAAGAACAGCCCCTTCGTGCGCTACTTCGAGGTCATCTACCTGCTCAGCAAGTACCCCAAGTACGGCACCGTGGACCCCACTATCATATTCGCGTTATTCTTCCCGCTCCTGTTCGGTCTCATGGTCGGCGACATGGGCTACGGGTTGATCATCATGGTGCTGGGCTGGTTGGTCCACAGGAAGTGGAAGGACAAACCCCTTGCCAACATGGCCGGTTACATAATGACCGTCGGCGGAGCGTGGGCAATATTCTTCGGTGCCATCTACCTGGAGTTCTTCGGCGACTGGATTGCCAGGTGGGCAGGACTCATGAACAGCGAGGGCGAGATGGTCAAATACTTCATAGGCAGCAAAAATACGATCATCAGGTATCCGCTTGACAGGCTTGAGGGATTTACACTGATGTTCGGTATCGTGATAGTGATCGGGTTTATCCACATGGGCTTAGGACTGATAGTGGGAATGGTAAACGGCGTGCGGGAGAAGGACAGAAAACACGTAATGGAGAAAGCGGGGCTGCTCGCGGTCCTGACCGGTGTGATGTTGATTCTTGCCAACTTCGCTTTCAGTAAGTGGTGGCCGATGGCTGCCGTCATGGTCGGTATTGCTCTGGCCATCGGTGGAATCGTCTTCGCTGGAATCGGTGGTGGGATGGGCGGAGTCGTGGAATCTATAGTCGGTGCCGGTAACCTGTTCTCCTATGTCCGTCTCCTTGCCATCGGGCTTGCGTCAGTCATCATGGCGAACGTCGCTAACAGCCTTTCCAGACAAATGGGAGGCAGCGGTGCGATTGGCATTGTGGTCGGGATAATCGTCTTCATCTTGTTACACGCCTTAAACATTGTCATAGGGGTTTTCAGCCCATCGATACATGCCTTGCGTCTGCATTTGGTCGAGAGTTTCGGCAAGTTCTTTGAACCTGCAAAATACAAGTATGAGCCTTTCAAAAAGACAGGGGGTGAAACGTAGTGGCTTTTTTGATGTTAGCAACTAGACTCGCTGCCGAGGCCGCGGGAAAGGCTGCGGCCCGACCGACGGTCTCTGGTGGTGAGGCCATGATGATTGGACTCATAGCGATAGGCGCCGCCTTGGCCATCGCGATACCGGCCCTCGCGACAGCGCTGGCGCAGTCCAGGATTGGTGCAGCTATGGCGGGTGCGGTTGCGGAGAGGCCGGAGCTGGTCGGTAGCGCGATCATACTCGTGGCTATTCCGGAGACGATGGTCATCCTGGGGCTGGTTATCGCTTTCATGATCACTACCCTTAAAGCAGGCGTGAAATAGAGCCTGACCAGGTGCCAAAGGGAAGTGATCTGTTTTGGCTTTAAAACATATTCTCAGGGCGCTTGAGGATAATGCCGAGGACCAAATAGGGGCTATCAAGCAGGATGCCCAGCAGCGGGTCAACGAGATAATCTCAGAGGTGGAGAGGGAGGCTGCGCGGACAAGGCGCCTCCGCCTCAAGAAGATAGAGGACGGGATCCGAAGCGAGTGCACGGCCATGGTCTACTCCGCGTCCTTGAAAGCGAAGAACGAGCTGATAAAGGCTCAGGAGGAGATGGTGGAGGAGGCCTTCCGGCTTGCCGAGCAGCGCATCACCCGTCTCCACTCAGACGAAGAATATCCCAAGATCCTCGAGCTGCTGCTGGACGAGTGCCTGGAGGCCCTTGGCGGAGAGGTCGTACTACAGGTACAGGCCGACGACCGGGATCTGGTGTATAACCTGATGGCGAAAAGGCAGGTTCCTTACCGCATCTCGGAGACTCCGCTAGAGGCCTCGGGGGGGCTCGTTGCAAGTTCGCCTGACGGCAAAGTAGCCGTTCACAACTCCTTCGAATCCCGCCTGAGCAAGGCCAAGGAAACGTTGAGGCTAGATATATCGAACGCACTCTTTGGTCCCTAGGCCGGGTTTCAAGGCTCTCTGCGAGGTAACGCTGTGGTCAAGGTCGATTTATCAGATTATGGATATGTCAACGCCCGTGTGCGCGGCATGCGCTCACACCTGTTGATCAAGGATTTTTTCATGCGAATGGTCGAGGCGGACAGCTTCGAAGCGCTTCACGGCATGACGGATCAGACAGTGTACCGGCGCGAGATCAACGAAGCCATTCTCATGAGCCCTGACAGGCCCGATTACGACCAGGCATTGAGTATAAACATGGCTGCTACCCTCAGGAAGATACTCGATTCCACCGGGGGCGAGCCTCACAAGCTGGTGAACCTGCTCCTCACCCGTTACGATGTCTTGAACGTGAAGACGATACTGAGGGGTAAGAAGGGCAACGCCACGCCGGGCGAGATCATAAGTACGCTAGTGCCGGTGGGTAACCTGAGGATGGACGTGCTCGAACAGCTGGCGAGGGAGCGCGAGATCCGGCAGGTGATAGACCTGATGGCGACACTGAGGATTAATTACGCCCGTCCTCTGACCGCCGCACTGGGCGATTTCATCAAGCACGACCAGAACCTTGCCGTCCTCGAGCTCGCGCTGGACAGGTTCCACTCCGAGGATGTCATGAAGGAGCTGAAGGGAAAGGACAAGAACGTCGACATGGTGCGCCAGATGTTCACGGCTGAAATAGACATGCGGAACATCTCAACGCTGGTGAGAATCCGGGGGATACGCCTTGATGATGAAGACGTGATGGACATGAGGTTACCGGGGGGAAGCCTGACCGCGGGACAATTCCTGGATTTGGACCGCCTTGGCGACATTGTGAGGATCGTGGGCGAGTACCCGGACCCAACATATCGCAAGCTGCTCGAGAAAGCGCTTTCCGAATACCAGGAGATCGATGTCGTCGCCTTCGACCGGGAGCTCGAAAGAGCGCTCATCAAGCAGGGGGTGGCGATGAGCAACGTGGACGTGCTCAGTATCGGGGTGATAATCGGTTTCATGTGGGCCAAGCAGAACGAGATAATAAACCTGCGGATCGTGCTGAGGGGCAAGATGATGGATCAGCCGCAGGCCGCGATAACAAAGGACCTCTATTTCGTCGAGCAGCTTGGGGGCGAGGCTGCTTAGAGAAAAGGATGGGAGATGTACAAAGTGGTGGTGCTGACGGACCCCGACACCGCGTACGGGTTCCGTCTTGCCGGAGTCGATGTGTACGAGGCCGAAGACCCGGCGGAAGCGAAACGGGAGATAAACAGGTTACTGGAAGACGAGAACACCGGGATACTCGCGGTGAACGAGGGTTTCCTTGCGGCTATCGACGACCGGGCAAGGTCGCGCATCGAGGCTACTTACCGGCCGATAGTCGTCTCACTGCCGGTTAAGGAGAAGCTGGGCGCCGTCGGGGAGCGGAGGGCTTTCCTTGCGCGCCTCGTGCACCGCGCCGTCGGCTTCGACGTGACTCTGAGGAAAGAATAGCCGCTCGCGGCCTTGAGAAAAAGGAGAGGTGCAGGACTTTGATCGAAGGGCAGATAACCAAGGTGTCCGGGCCCGTTGTCGAGGCGCTGGGCATGTCCGGCTCGAGGATGTACGACGTCACCTTCGTCGGCGACCTCAAGTTGATCGGGGAGATAATCCGGCTCGAGGGCGAGCGGGCGATCGTGCAGGTCTACGAGGACACGAGCGGCCTGGAGATTGGCGAGGCCGTCGTCTGCACGGAGCAGCCGCTCCTGCTCGAGCTCGGCCCGGGGATGCTGAGCGCGATATACGACGGGGTACAGAGGAGGCTCCCGGACCTCGCGGAGCGTTACGGCGACTATGTAACCCGGGGCACGGTCTCGGACCCCCTCGACCACGAGCGCGAGTGGGAGTTCGTGCCGCAGGCAAAGGCGGGTGACAGGGTCGTGGCCGGCGACGTGCTCGGGTTCGTCCAGGAGACCGAGGTCATCAAGCACCTCGTGATGGTGCCGCCGGACATGGAAGGGGTGCTCGCGGAGGTCAAGAGCGGGAACCTCAAGGTCACGGATGTCGTGGCCGTTATGGAGGATGGCACCGAGCTCACCATGATGCAGAAGTGGCCGGCCCGCGTGGCGAGGCCCGTGGTCTCGAAACTGGACCCCGAGCTTCCCTTCATCACCGGCACCAGGATACTCGACACGTTCTTCCCGATCGCGCAGGGCGGGTACAGCATAATCCCCGGTGGTTTCGGCACCGGGAAGACGGTCACGGAGCAGACGCTTGCCAAGTGGGCCCAGGCTGACGTCGTGATATACGTAGGGTGCGGGGAGCGGGGCAACGAGATGACGGAAGTCCTCTCGGAGTTCCCCGAGCTCGAGGACGTGAGGAGCGGCCTGCCGCTGATGAAGCGAACGATCCTTGTGGCGAACACCAGCAACATGCCGGTAGCGGCCCGCGAGGCCTCGATCTACACCGGCATCACCATGGCCGAGTATTACCGCGACATGGGCTACGACGTGGCGATGATGGCCGACTCCACCTCCCGCTGGGGAGAGGCACTTCGGGAGGTCTCCGGAAGGCTCGAGGAGATGCCCGGCGAGGAGGGTTACCCCGCCTACCTGGCGACACGCCTTTCAGACTTCTACGAGCGCTGCGGCCGGGCCGTCTGCCTCGGTTCCGACGGGAGGAAAGGCTCCATCACCGTTGTGGGGGCGGTCTCCCCGCCCGGGGGTGATTTCTCCGAGCCGATGACCCAGAACTCCCTGCGCATCGCCGGCGCCTTCTGGGCCCTCGATACCTCGCTCGCCCACAGGAGGCACTTCCCCGCTATCTCCTGGCTGAAGAGTTATTCGCTATACCTGGACAGGGTCGAGGAATGGTATTCGGAAAACGTCTCGATGGACTGGAAGCAGATAAGGGACAAGGCGATGATGATCCTGCAGAAGGAGGCCGAGCTCCAGGAAATCGTCCAGCTGGTCGGCCCGGATGCCCTCCCCGAGTTCGCGAGGGCGACCATCGAGGTTGCGCGGATGCTCAGGGAGGACTACCTCCAGCAGTTCGCGTTCAGTGATATCGACGCTTTCTGTGACCCGGCCAAGCAGTACCGCATGCTGAAAGTGATCATCACGTACTACGACGTCCTCCAGGAGGTCCTGGTCAAGGGCGTCCCCCTCAAGGAGGCGCTCGACGTGCCGTTCCGCTCGAGGATCGCCCGCATGAAGGACATCCCCAACGAGGAGGCGTCCGATCAGCTTGATAACCTGTCCGCGGAGGTCCAGGGCGAGTTGAGGAAGCTTATCGCTTATTGATCATAAGGAGAGAAGATGCCTCGAGACAGGCTGGTTACAACCGAATACAGGACCATCCACGACGTTTCAGGCCCGCTGGTCTTCGTCGAGAAGGTGAGCGGTGTCTCGTTCGGCGAGATGGTCGAGGTCGAGTCCGCCGACGGGCGCGTGCGCAACGGCCAGGTGATCGAGCTGAACGGCGACCTGGCGGTCGTCCAGGTGTTCGGCACGACACGCGGGCTCGACGTGGAGAACAGCAAGATCCGCTTCAGGGGAGAGGTCATAAAGCTCGGCGTCTCAACGGGGCTTCTGGGGCGAGTCCTTAACGGCCTTGGCGAGCCTATAGACGGGGGCGGCAGGGTCTTCCCCGAGAAGGAGCTGGACGTGACCGGCTCTCCCATCAATCCCTACATGCGCGACAACCCGAGGGACTTCATTCAGACAGGCGTTTCCGCCATAGACGGCCTCAACACGCTCGTGCGCGGGCAGAAGCTCCCCATATTCTCGGGCGCCGGCCTTCCGGGCAATGAGCTCGCGGCGCAGATGGTGAGGCAGGCGAAGGTGCTGGGCGGCGAGGAGTTCGCGATAGTCTTCGGGGCGATGGGGATAACCAGGCGAGAGGCCACGTTCTTCCAGAACTCGTTCGCGGAGACGGGTGCGCTCGAGCGTGTCGTTTTCTTCATGAACCTTGCCGAGGACCCGACCGTCGAGCGGATAATCACCCCGCGCTGCGCACTTACCATGGCGGAGTTCCTCGCTTTCGATTACGACATGCAGGTGCTCGTCATCCTCACGGACATGACGAACTACTGCGAGGCCCTGCGGGAGATATCGGCCGCGCGCGAGGAGGTCCCCGGCCGGCGTGGATATCCGGGCTACATGTACACCGACCTTGCGAGCATCTACGAGCGTGCCGGCCGCATCAAGGAGAAGACAGGTTCGATCACCCAGGTCCCCATCCTGACCATGCCGGACGATGACATAACCCACCCGATAGCCGACCTCACCGGATACATCACCGAGGGCCAGATAGTCCTTTCGAGGGCCCTGCACCGCAAGGGGACAATGCCCCCGATCGACGTGCTGCCCTGCCTGTCGCGCCTCATGAACCAGGGGATCGGCGAGGGCAAGACAAGGGGCGATCACCGCGGTGTCGCCGACCAGCTCTACGCTTTCTATGCCGAAGGGGTCGACCTGCGCAGGCTGGTCGCCATCATCGGTGAGGAGGCCCTCTCCGAGAACGACCGGTTGTACCTGAAGTTCGCGGACGAGTTCGAGGAGAGCTTCCTTAACCAGAGCGATGAGAACCGCGACATCGAGGAGACCCTGGAGATCGGCTGGAACCTGCTCTCGATGCTGCCCGCCAGCGAGCTCAAGAGGATCAAGCTCGAGTACATCGAGCAGTTCTATCCCGGCGAGGTAAAGAAAGAAGCGCCGGCCGCGCCCGCCGAAGAGCCGAAGGTCGAGGGAGTGCTTGAGGCAAAGCCAGTGGAAGGCGAGGAGGAAAAAGAGCCTGTCGCCGGGTCGAGTGGCGAAAAGGCTTCCGCTCAGGATGAAGCTTAATGGAGAACGTAAATCCCACCAGGAGTGAGCTTCTTTACCGCAGGCAGCAGATAAAGCTTGCCAACCAGGGAATGGACCTGTTAAAGAAGAAGAGGGATGCCCTTCTGCGCGAGTTCCTTCCCATAATAGACGAGACGATGCGGCTTTCACTGCGGCTGGAGCGCGCCACAGCGGACGCGCAGGCCGCGCTGGCGCTGGCGTCGGCGGTCGAGGGCAAGACGGTTCTGCGCTCCGTGTCCTTCGCCACGAAGGGCGAGGTGCTGGTGGATATATCAGGTACTCACGTGATGGGCGTTCCAATCCCCGTGATACGAAAGGCCGAGACCCCGATAAAGACGGAGCTGGCGCGCGGCTACTCTATAACAGGGGTCGGGGCGCGCATCGACCAGACGGCCGAGAAGTTCGAGGAGATCGTTGACCTGATGATCGAGAGCGCCGACATCGAGACGCGCCTCAGGCGCCTCGGAGAGGAGCTCCAGAAGACGAACAGAAGGGTCAACGCGCTTGAGAACACCGTCATACCCGAGCTGGAAGAGCAGGTCAAGTTCATCTTCTCGTCTCTCGACGAGAGGGCGCGGGAGGACCACTTCAGGCTGAAGAAGGTCAAGAAGAAGATAGTGGCGCGCACGCGCCGCGATTAACAGGCGGGACGGCAAGCGAGTCGTGACTTTCGGGCGGCGAAGTCTTCTATAATCTCTATGTATAACTGTTTATAACCCGAGGAGTCTGATTGGAAAAGTTCGTGATCAAGGGCGGTAGTCGCCTCGAAGGCGCCGTCCGGGCCAGCGGTGCGAAGAACTCCTGCCTGAAGCTCATGGCGGCCGCCATCATGGGAGACGGTCCTTCCAGGATAGGGAACGTCCCTAACATCGCTGACGTGCGCACCATGACCGAGGTCCTTCGTTACATAGGCCACGAGGTCTCTTTCGCGGAGGGTGAGATCGCCATCGAGCCGGTGGAAAGCCCCGTGCTGGAGGTACCTTACGAGCTTGTACAGCGGATGAGGGCATCGGTCGTAGTGCTCGGTGCCCTGCTCGCGAGGTTCGGTAAAGCGAAGGTCGCCATGCCGGGCGGCTGCAACATCGGCTCGAGGCAGATAGACCTGCACCTGCGGGGTCTCGAGCAGATGGGGGCGAAGCTCGGCATCTCGCACGGGTACGTGGAGGCGGAAGCCCCCCGGCTCTCGGGCGCGCACATATACCTTGATTTCGCGAGCATGGGAGCCACCGAGAACCTGCTGATGGCGGCTGTCCTGGCCGAAGGGCGCACGGTGCTGGAGAATGCCGCCAAAGAGCCCGAGGTCGCGGACCTGGCCGGTTTCCTTTCAAAGATGGGCGCGCGGATCGATGGCGCGGGCACATCCACAATCGTGGTGGACGGCGTTGGGTCTCTCGCGGGAGCGGAGCACACCATCATCGGCGACCGCATCGAGGCCGGCACCTTCCTGCTCGCGGGAGCAGTGACGATGGGAGAGGTGAAGGTGACGGGCATCTACCCCGGCCACCTGAAGATGGTGGTCGAGAAGCTGCGAGAGGCGGGTTGCGAGATCGAGGAGGGCGAGGACCACCTTTCGGTATCGGTCCCGGGCAGGGTGAAAGGGATAGAGATCTCCACGCTTCCCTATCCCGGTTTCCCCACGGACCTGCAGCCGCAGATGCAGGTCCTTCTCACGACGGCGGACGGCATCTCGTTCGTTACCGAGAACATCTTCGACAACCGTTTCATGGTCGTGGACGAGCTCAACCGCCTCGGCGCTGACATAAAGACCAAGGACCACCACGCCATCGTGCGCGGCGTTGAGAAGCTGAGCGGCGCGCCCGTCACGGCCACCGACTTGCGCGCCGGCGCTGCGCTCGTCCTTGCGGGCCTTATCGCCGAGGGCGTCACAGAGGTGTACCAGATCGAGCACATAGACCGGGGCTACGACAGGTTCGCCGAGAAGCTATCAAGCCTGGGCGCCAATATACGGCGTGTGACCGAGACCCGGTAGGGATCCACCTTTCCACTCGTCGAGACATCAGGGGCGACTCCGATATAATATCCCCATGGTACGAGCAGGACACCGCACCCCATCGAAGGACCGCCGCGCGGCGCAGCATGCTATCCCCATCGCCTTTTTCATTGTGGCCGTTCTCTTTTCGATTTGCCCGGGCATTGCGCCGGCCGCTGCGGAGAAGGGAGCGGTTGGCAAGGTGGTCATACTCGTCGTTGACCGCGTGGGCGTCTCGGACCTGCCCTCGAAAGAAACACCCTTCCTGGAGCGCCTCGCGAGACAGTGGTCCGCGGGGTTGCTGGTCACGAGGACCGGGGTAAGGGAGACGGGGGAAGAGATCGACACGGGCGGGGAGTACGTCTCGCTGGGCGCGGGCGTGCGGGCCAGGGGCGCGGCTGAATCGGCGCTTTCCTTCAACACGGAAGAGGAGTTCGCCGGAAGCGGGGGTACGAGGACTGCGGGGGAGTCCTATCAGGGTTTCACCGGTTTCAGCCCGCCAACGGGCGGGGTCGTCTGTCTCGGTTTCGAGCAGGTTAAGCGGAACAACGAGCCTTCGGGTAACGGGGAGAACGTCGGCCTCCTTGGCTCGATGCTCGCGGACTCGGGCCACAGGGCTGCGGTGGTTGGAAACGCCGATGACTTGAATCGCCCCCGCCGCTATTCTGCCCTCATCTGCGCCGACAGGAGGGGTGCGGTCCCCCTCGGGAATGTCGGCCGCGATATGACGCGCCCCGTCCCCGGCGGGATGGGAGTTTACATGACCGACATGGAGCACCTTTTCGCGGAGAGCCGCCGTTTATTGTCCGACGCCGATCTCCTGGTAGTGGACACGGGTGATACCGGCCGCCTGGACAGGGAGGCGCCTTACGCTGAAGAGTCCTTCATCGAGCGAGAGCGCAGGCTGGCGCTCGGACGGGTGGACGCCCTCGCGGGACGCATGTGCGGCCTCTTAGACCTGGATAACTCGCTTTTCCTTCTAGTTTCACCAGGCTCGCCCGTCGAGGCGCGAAAGCAGGGCAACTTCCTCACCCCTATCATAGCCGCCGGGCGCGGCTTCTCCCGCGGGATGTTGAGCTCCGACTCCACCCGCAGGCGTGGACTCGTCAACAACGCGGACCTGCTTCCCACGGTCCTGTCCTTTTTCGACCTCGACGCGCCGAACTCGGTCATCGGCTCGCCGATGGTGACGAAGGGCGGCGGCTCGATCTCGTACCTCGAGAGGATATCCGCCCAGCTGGAGGTGACCCGCAGGGCGCGTTGGCCAATAGTAGCAGGCTACATTGTCCTGGCCTTTGCCCTCGCGATGCTGACCGCTCTTTACTACCTGGCCGACAGGAAGAAGATAAGGTGGCCGCGGGACCCGGGGAAGCTCGGCCGCTTCCTTGCCCCGCTGGCGGCGGTACTGCTGACGGGCCCCCTGTCCTTCCTTCTCGTATCGGCTTTCTTCTACGGTGGTTACCTTTTCCCGGTCCTATTCTGCCTTCTATTCTGCCTCGTGGTCGGCCTTGCCGCATGGCGGCTTCTCGCGCGGCGAAGGCGCTTAGATCCTGTTGTCTTCATCTGCCTTCTTACGGGCGCGGTGCAGCTTATTGACCTGGCAAGTGGCGGCAGGCTCATTATGCTCCCTCTTCTCGGCGTCAGCTCGCTTGAAGGAATGCGCTTTTTCGGCATCCCTAACACGTACGCGGGGATATTGATAAGTGTGGCGCTGTTCGGTGCGGCCGGTTTCATGGCGGGGGATGAGGACAGCGGGAAAGGCGCGAGATGGGCAGCGCTTTCCGCTTTGCTCGTGGTAGCTCTGATAATAGGGCTCGGCTTCTTCGGCGCCAACATCGGTGGCTTCATCACCGCCACCGCGACTTTTCTCCTGTTCTACCTGGCTCTTTCGGCGAGGCGCTTTGACTGGAAGAGGGTGCTCGCCGTCCCGGTCGTCACCGCTCTGGGGACCGCGTTCGTGGTATTCATGGATGCCCTGTTTTTCCACAGCCACTCCGGTAAGGCGGCGACCGGTGGAATATCGAGGTTCCTGCCGATGCTGGGCCGCAAGGTCGCCATCCAGCTCGGCCAGGTAAGGTTCTTGCTTGTCCCTTCCCTTATTTTGATAGTCCTGGTGGTCGGGGCCGCGATCTGGGTCAGGAGACCCCGCTCCATCTGGTCCGGCGAGTGGGAATGGAACAGGCCGCGTATGGCCGCCCTGTTCTCACTTCTAGTGGGCGCGATCATCGCCCTCCTGTTCAACGACACCGGCTTCGCGATGCTCGGCTCGATGGCTCTTATCGCGGGTGTCTCCATTTGCTATTACATCGCGGAGGGGGATTTCCTGCGCGAGTCACCTGAGTCTATAGGCGGGCCTGTCAGACCGGCGGGGAATCCCGGCCTGGAGAGGCCAGGCTAGATCTGGGCCCTTATCCGCGGACCACTTCCTCGAGGACTTCCTCGAGGATCTCAACGCCCTTCTGCCATGAGTACTGCTCCACCACGAGCTCCCTCGCGGTCCTGGAGATGCGCCCGGCGAGGTCACTGTCCTCAAGCAGGCTGAGGGTGGCCCCGGCCAGCTCATCCGGGCCCTCCGCGAGCAGGATGTTCTCTCCTGAACGCGTCGGGATCCCTTCCGCGCCGAGGGCGGTCGAGACGACGGGGACGCCGCAGGCTATAGCCTCCAGGACCTTGCCCCGGAAGCCGCCGCCCATCCGGACCGGGCAGACAAAGACGTCGCTCTCGCAGAAATACGGCCTCACGTCATCGACCTCACCGGTGATCTGGATGGAAGGGTCGCGCTCCGCCATCTGTCGCATGTCGGCGGTCGGTCCCCTCCCCACAGCCAGGAAACGGGCGTCGGGGACTTTTCTCTTGATGATCGGCCAGACCCTGGTGCCGAAGAAGACGGCGGCGTCCCGGTTCGGTTCGTGAGGGTAGTTCCCCAGGAACATGACGGTCGGCGGCCCGTCCTTTCTCTCCGCCGGACAGAAAGTATCGACGTCCACTCCGTGGGGCACGACCGAGATGTCGAGGCCCGGCCTTACAGCCAGCAGCTCGTCCTTTCCTTCGTGGGTCAGCGTCAGTACCTTGTCCGCGTCGGCGTACATGTCGAACTCGAAGCGTTTGAGGCCCTTCATGTGATAGAGGGCGAGGAGGCCTTCCCGGTTAAGGCCGTTGACCTTGAAGGCCTTACGGCGTGAGAGCCAGTAGCATTCATGTTCCGACATCACCCTCTTGATGCCCGCAAGGTCGGGGTTGCGGTACAGGTACTGGGCGACCATCGAGTATTCGGATATGACGACATCGTACCGCAGGGCATGAACCAGCTCCCGCAGCTTTTCGTACATCTCCTCCGAGTAGGAGAGCATGAAGTACGGCGGCACCGGGCCCGAGATCAAATCCTTTGCTTTTTGGAGGCACCCTCTCTTGGGTGGAAACGGAACGAGTCGCAGGTCCTTGCAGTACCCGGCAACGGATGAGACCTGCTCCCGGGTGGGGCCGTCGGCGAAGGCGAGAAGGGAGACATCGTGTCTCTGCGAAAGGTACTTCACGCGGTTATAGATGATTATAGGGCCGCCTATCACCCTGCTGTGGGGGAACTCCTTCACTACGAAGAGGATGCGCATGGCCTCTCCTCAACGGCACTTCCGTCCTCGACACGGGCGCGATACACTGGCATCATAACAGATTGAAGGTTAACGGAGAGTGGATCAGGGACCGCCGAGAAGGAGGTCTTGATCGTGTTGGCGAATACTAACGACACAATCAGGCAAAGACGGTCTCGAAAGGCACTTGTTATCGTTTTAAACGGCATGAAGAGGCGACCCCTCAGGACAGGCCTGTTTTTAGGCATAACCCTCGCCATCGCGTTATGCGCGTTGGCACTTCTCACCCAGGGCGCACTAGCGCAGGGGCAGGCCCAGCCGATCGTGGAACTTGAGAACAACTGGTCAAGCGGCGTGACAACGCCATCGGAGTTCAAGGGCCAGTCCATCTCTGGCACCGACAGCGCGACGAAGCAGCAGTACAAGTTCCAGCGCCAGAGGAAAGGGATAGACTTCTCTTACGTGATCGCCAACCTCGCGCCTTACACTTCCTACAGCGTGGAGCTAAGTTTCGTGGAGCACGATTTCTCGCGCGCCGGCCAGCGGGTGTTCAACACATATATCCAGGCCACGAAGGTCCTGAACAGGCTTGATATTTATAACATGGCGGGGGCGAACAACGCCCACCAGAGGACGATCAAAACCGTTGCGGACTCAAAGGGCTTTCTGACCGTAGAGTTCCGCTCCTGGGAATCGGGGTGCACCGGCGAAGCGACGATAAGCACCATACGCGTCTACGACGGCTCCGGTAGTGTGGTCGAGATAAACGCGGCCGCCAGCCGCAACAACATGACCCCGCCGGTGAAGCGCACCAACTCAGGCTCGCAGAACGCTTTCGAGTGCATGTTGGGGCGCCTCGGCTCGAGGCTAAGCCTGAACCTGCTGCCACAGAGGCTCGCGGGCCGTTTCTCGTCGCTCGGCACGGGCACCGGCGACATCTCCGATTTCATAATGGCGGTGAGCAACGGAGGCCAGGTCCGGTGCCTGCCATTCACGGACAGGTTCCCCGTCTGGGAGTCCGTTGACCAGAGCCAGACGATGACGACCGAGACGTTCGACGGCTCCTCCCCGTCGATGCCTCTCAGGATGAAAGCGACCTTCCGCGCTCCCTTCTATCCAAGAAACGAGAAGATAAGCGGGGCACCATTCGTCTACGTGGACGTCACCGTGACGAACGCTGGCGGAAGCCCGGCCTCGGGGGCGTTCCTCTTCGCCTGGCCGCAGAGGCAGGACTTTAGCTCAAGCGCTATAACGCAATTCTCAACCGCTACCGAAAAGGGTTTCACGTACAACACCAGTTATAGCTATTACGACGAGAGCATAAACCCGGCTGCCAGCAAGGGCGCGACCGAAGCCCTGGCGCTGCCGGTCGCGGAAGCGGCGGACGTCGATTTCAAGGGTTCGAGCGCCGCGGAGTTCGGCGACTTCACCGGGAACCGCGTCCTGGGATGGAGCTCTCCTTACGGATATCCACAGACCTACAACGACCCGGCGAACCCGACCTACAGCTTCTACCCGCGCGGCTACTGCGGGGCTGAGTGGACCATCTCGCTTGCGCCCGGCGACTCGCAGACCAAGCACTTCGTCCTGGCGGGCTATGTCGCGGACAACATCCTCTACGTCAAGAACAGCTCGTACGAGGACAATACCTTCAGGTTCAAGTACAACCAGCAGTTCTCGTCGGTACAGAACGTGGTGAACTACGCTGTGACGTCGCGCTCGGGCGGTGACGAGATTGAAGAAAAGTCCAAGTTCTTTGACGACACGGTCTCCTCGGATTCTTATCTTTCGATAAATACATCGCACCTGGACGACGTCCGGAACCTCATGGCCTCGAGCTTCCAGAGCTTCCTGGCGAACACGTGGTGGGCGGTATCTAACGGGGGCAGGGAGTGGTTCAGCGTCTGGGAGGGCATCTTCAGGTATCACAGCACTATCGACGTCGAGTACAACGACGCCTGGTTCTACTTCCAGTACTGGCCCGAGCTGCTTAAGAAGATAATGGACGAGTGGCCGCTCTATGCGAAATACAACGGCCAGGGTACATATCTTTCCCACGACATGGGATGGGGGGACTATCCGTTAGGGCAGTCGTACCCGTTCGACATGCCGGTGGAGGAAAACGCGAACTACATCCTGCTCCTTTACAAATACTGGAAGACTACCGGCGACACCTCTTATGTGAACCAGAGGTTCGGAACGGTGCGCCAGCTGGTCGACTTCTTGATCAACTGCGATACCAACAACAACGGCCTGCCCGACCTCAACACGTTCAACACGCTCGACGACGGGTCGCCGGGCCTCAAGCTGTCGAAGGACCAGGCCTACCTGGGAGTGAAATGCCTAGGCGCATACAAAGCTGTCCACGAGATGGCCGCCGCCCTGGCCGTTCCCGACATTGCCTGCGCATACAAAGCCGTCCGCCAGGTCGAGCTGATCAACCAGACACTCGATTACGACATGTGGCTCTCGGACCACTTCGCGGTCTGCCTGGACGGAAACATAAACGACGCCGACCGCACGGCCTACAGCATCTACCCGACGAACGGCCTCCTTTACCTCCTGGGAGCGACCAGGAGCCAGGGCATCACCAGCAGCGTCGCGGCCAAGATGAGGACAGACCTTTCGACTTCGACCTGGAAGACGATGAAGGCGTACGGGTCGACCCACTCGACATACGACGCTTACACAGAGTGGGTCTCGCAGAACCTCTGGAGGGACCAGGCCGCGTTCCAGCTGGGGACGATCCTCCAGGCGGAGGACCCGCTGGGGCTCGACGACCGCTACTGGAGCCTCCAGAAGTTCTTCGGGACCACCTTGAACGGTACCTACTGGGATGGTGTGATATATCCCGGAGGCTCCGGGGCGAACAGCGTTTCCGCGCAGTCCAACCCGCTCTTGATAAACGGCGAGGAAGGAAGCGCCGCCGGCTTTCAGCAGAACATGGGCTACTACCCGCGGGGCACCGCGAGCCTCGGCCTCACGGACGCGGTCGCCGGCCTCATCCTGGATGCGCCCGGAGGCGCCCTCTACTACCAGCCTCAGGTATTCCCGCTCCGGGTGCCGGTGTACGCACGCGCCGACTGGGGGAACCCGAATCCCGCCGCGAGGGTACCTACCCTCTACTTCCCTAACGGGGGGAGCTCGCCCACCATAACCAACGGTCAACTCCTGCCGGGCAGGGTCGCGGCCAAGCAGATACTGGATCTTACCGACGTGCGCGCGGGAGGGCACGCGATAAGCCCTGACGGTGACGGGACGAACGACAGCACCACGGTCTCGTACAGGCTGCCCGTTTCAGCGAGCGTCGACTCCTCGATATGGGAAGGCGACTATCAGGTGCGCACGTATACTCGTCAGACGCAAACTGCCGGGAGTGGGAGCTTCAAGTGGGACGGAAAGACAAACGCGGGACAGGTCGTCCCCGACGGGCTCTATACCGCGCGGATCGACTCGTACCCGAACGACAGCGCTAACCAGATCAGGCCCGCCTCGGCCCCGGTCTGGGTCAACAGCTCCATCCCCGACCTCTCGACCGACTGGTATCTGGCCGAAGGCTTCACCGGGCGCAACGCTACGGGAGGGGACTTCGAGGAGTATGTGCTCATACAGAACCCGAACGACCAGGCGGCGACGTTCGACGTGACTTTCATGCTGCCCGGGGGACAGACCGTAAAAGGGAGCTACCAAACGCCGCCCAACAGCCGCTACACCATTACGGTGAACCAGATTGTGCCGAATGCCGAGGTCAGCACTTACGTGCATTCGGATAAGAGGATTGCCGTGGAGCGGGCGATGTACTTCAACGGCAGGCGCGCGGGGCACGATTCGACCGGGGTCACGAGTCCGGGTAACACATGGTACCTGGCTGAAGGATACACGGGCCCTGGCTGGGACGACTACGTGCTCGTCCAGAACCCGGGGGAGAAAACCGCAGACATAACAGCGACCTTCATGACCCCGGGCGCCGGAAATCCGGTCAAGAACTACAATGTAGGGCCTCACTCCCGCTTCACCATCCACGTGAACGACGTCGTTCCCAACCAGAGCGTCTCGACAAAGATAGAGTCGAGCGAGCCCGTGGTGGTCGAGAGGGCCCAGTACCTGAACAGGATGACCGGCGGGACGTGTTCGATAGGGGCAAAGTCAACCTCGCAGACCTGGTACCTGGCGGAGGGGTACACCGACCAGGGGTTCGAGGAGTGGGTCCTCATCCAGAACCCGCAGAACACCCAGAATGATGTCACGATCACGTACATGGAGAACAGCGGGGCGAACACGCTCAGGAACTATTCGATCCCGCCGGAGTCGCGCTTCACCATACTGGTCAACGACTTGCTGCCCGGGCGAGAGGTGTCTGTCAAGGTGCGCGCGGCGAAGCCGGTGCTTGTGGAGCGCGCCATGTACTGGAACAACAGGAGCGACGGCCACGCCTGCATCGGGACGCCGACCCCTGACACCACCTGGTACCTCGCCGAGGGTTACACCGCCCAGGGGTTCGAGACCTGGGTGCTGATTGAGAACCCGGGAGACGATGCCAGGATCGTCACTGTGACTTTCATGGAGCCATCCGGTAAAAACACCGAGAAGAAATACCTGGTGCCCCCACGCAGCCGCTTCACTGTGGGGGTCGACAGCATCCTGCCGTCCACGGAGATGAGCACGCGGGTCGTCGCCGATGGCCCCATCATCGTGGAGAGGGCTGTCTACTTCAACAACAGGAGCGGCGGCACCGACTCGCTGGGAGTCAGAGGCTACTAATGGGGTCAGACCACTTTTGACACATCGGTGCCAGGCACCGATGTGTCATTATGCCTGACCGCAGGAAAGAAATATGGTATGATGTAGGTCCAACTTCATAAAAGATCCTTGTGCCAGGGAGCCGAAGGTCAAGCTTCGGGCAAGCCTGGTTTTTTATTTGGTGAAAAATATGAATTTGAAAAGGTTATTTATGGTAGTCCTTATCGCGGCGGTGATCCTGGCCGCGGTTCCAGTTTCAGGTGCCGCGCAGGGAGGGTACGGGCTGCTGGTCTGCATCGACCCCGGCCACGGGGGGAAGGATTCCGGCGCCGTGGCCAACGGCCTGCAGGAGAAGGACCTGAACCTCGACATAGCCCGCAAGATAAAGCCGCTTGTCGAGGCGGCCGGATACCGCGTCATCATGACGAGGGAGTCGGACGTTTACGTCAGTCTTGAGGACCGCTGCGCTATCGCGAACCGCGCCCACGCCGCCATATTCGTCAGCATACACAACAACGCTTACCAGCAGGAAGACCAGGGGACGGAGACTTACTGTTACTACGACTCCGAGGAGGGAAGGAGGCTCGCCACCGAGATCCACCGCGAGGTCGTAAAGCGGATAGACAGGCCCGACCGGGGTGTCAAGGAGGCGGGGTTCTATGTGCTCAAGAACTCGGATATGACCTCCTCCCTTTTGGAGGGAGCCTTTCTCACGAACCCCGAGGACGCCAGGCTGCTGGAGGACGAGGGCTTCCGCCAGAAGATAGCGGAAGGTGTGGCCGCCGGAGTGAACTATTACCTCGTCGACCCGGGGCGGTTCAACACCTACATTCAGGTCATGAACCCGGACCCCGACAAGACCGCGCAGATCGAGCTTGGTTTCATGAGGGGCAATGGTGAAGAAGCATACACCGAGGAGATACCACCCGGCACCAGGAAGACCTTCAGGGTTGACGACTATATCTTCAACGATAACGTATCCACGCTGGTAAGGAGCCTGAACGGCGTGCCCGTGGTCGCCGAGCGGGCCATGGACTTCGATTTCGAAAAGGGTACGGGGTGGCACGGCGCGCCGGGAGTGACGGCTCCGGCGTGCAAATGGTACCTCGCCGAGGGATCGACGGCCTGGGGGTACAGCACGTTTATCCTGGTTCAGAACCCGAACCCGGACGCGAACCCCGTACACATGTACTTCATGTGTGCCGATGGCAGCGTGGGACAGTACGAGTGCACCCTGCCTCCTTACTCGCGCTTTACGCTCGACGTATCGAAGGTGCCCGGCATGGGCAGCGCGGATTTCTCAACAGTCGTCTTTTCGACCGGGTCAACGTTAGTGGAGCGCGCGATGTACTGGAACCAGGCGGTGAGGTCGGGGGGCCACGACTCGGCGGCCGTTCCTAATCCCGAGAAGACCTGGTACCTCGCCGAGGGGTACACGGGAAAGGGCTTCGACACTTACCTCTTGATCGGGAACCCGAACGCCGTCATCGCCCCGGTGAGCGTCACCTACATGGTCCCGGACGGCGGTTTCATAACGGAATACTACGAGCTTCCGGCGAACAGCAGGAAGACGGTTCACCTGAACGAGGTAAAAGGTCTTTCGGACAAAGACGTGTCTGTCCAGGTGATCGCGGCCCAGCCGGTGGTCGTCGAGAGGTCCGAGTACTTCGACTATAAGGGCGTGAAAGAGGGCTCGAACTCGACGGGAGTCCCCGCTCCCTCCTCCAGGTGGTATCTCGCGGGGGGCTGCACCGGCGCGGGTTTCGAGACGTATGTCCTCCTTGCAAACCCGAACAGCACGGACACGAGGGTGGACCTGGAGTTTGCGGGGCCTGACGGCCGGAAGGTCAACAAGGGGGTAATCGTCGCCGCGCGGTCTCGGCAGACGATATTCCTGAACGAGGTACCCGGGCTCGAGAACACCGAGGTCTGGACAGAGGTCACGAGTGAACAGCCGATAGTGGTGGAGCGGTCAGTCTACAAGGTCCAGGGCGCGAGGCCCGGAGGGTACGGCGCGATGGGAGTGACCGCCCCGGCGACCGAATGGTATTTCGCGGAAGGCTGCACGAGGTAATTACTGTTATGGTCAGGCCGAGGCTTAAGAAATACTTCAGCGTAGCGACCGTCCTTACGATGTCGCTTGTTCTGGCATGGGTTCCCGTCGTCCTTGGGCCGGGCACCTCGCGCGCAGCGGGCTTCCCGGACATAGGCAGCCAGCCCGCCGACATACAGGCGGCGATCAACTACGTGGCCGACAAGGGCTACATGAACGGCGCGCCCGACGGCAACTTTTACCCGGGCGAGGCTGTAGTGCGGATAGACTACGCCCAGGCACTCGTGAAGCTCTTCCGGCAGCAGACCGAGGAGACCGACCCGGCCATCGGCTTCACGGACATGAAGAGCACCGACCCCGATTTCAAGTACGCCAACCTGGCAGTCAAGCACGGCTACCTGACCGGGTTCGGCGACGGCTCGTTCCGCTCGCGCGACCCGGTAACGACCCAGGTCGCTCTCACCGGCCTCGTGGTGGGGCTAAAGATGGACGACCCGGTCAAGTACCTGAACGGCCTTTACCCGCGCGGCCCCTCCTACCAGGGCCACATGATAGTCGCCCACGACCTGCACCTGAAGATCAAATGCACCCGGACGTGGCCGGGCGACAACTATCCACGCGGGGAGATGGCCTACAGCCTGCAACAGATGGACCAGCTCGATGACTGGCGCGTCGACTACATCAAAGAGAGCTTCGATTGGCTGCACTGCCAGACCCCCTGGATGGGCCCGAAGCGCGAGAAGGCCCTCGACAGCGCCTTCGCCAAGGTCGGGGCGCCGTACGTATGGGGCGGCGAGTCGGACGCCGAGCGCGGCTTCGACTGCTCCGGCCTTACATACTACGCCCTTTCGAGCATCCTCGGCTACCCCATGCTGCGGAGCGCCGACGACCAGGCTCGCGATAAAAAATACGCAACCATAAACCGGAAGGAACTCCTCGCGGGCGACCCTATATTCTTCTACAAGGATGCGACGAATGACACCTCTGCGCCCATCGGCCACGCCGCGCTGTACATAGGGCAGGGGCTTTTCATTCACTCGACCGGCAGCAACGCGGGTGTCAGTGTCGACCGCCTCACGGGCTACTGGGACGAGCACTTCGCCTGGGGCAAGAGGGTGATCGGCGAGCCGGAGCCCGAGACCTTTGACACTTACATACTGCTCGCCAACCCGAAGGACGAAAAGGCCGAGGCGAAGCTGACATACATGCTGCCCGGCGGGAAGACTTACGACGAGGATGTCGAGCTCGACCCGAACAGCCGAAAGACCGTGAAGGTGGACGACATGCTGGTGAACCAGGAGGTATCGACCACCGTTGTGGCGACCAGTGGAGAGGTCATACCGGAGCGTTCGATGTACTTCCGCTATCGCGGGCTTTACCCGGGCGGGCACGACTCGCCGGGTGTATCCTCTCCCGCGAAGGAATGGTACCTGCCGGAGGGGTGTACCGCCTGGGGATTCGATACGTTCATACCGGTCCAGAACCCGGGCAAAGACGCCGCAAACGTTACCGTTACCTTCATGAAGTCCGACGGGACCACGGCCGACAGCACGTTTACCGTGCAGCCGTACTCGCGGTACACGGTCGCGGTAGACTCGCTTCCAGGCCTGGATCAGGCCGAGTTCTCGGCCGTGGTCACCTCCGACAGTCCGGTGGTCGTCGAGCGGTCGATGTACTTCGATTACAGGGGGATAAAAGAGGGGCACAACTCGCCCGGGGTCACGGCGCTCGCAAACGACTGGTACTTCGCCGAGGGATGCACAGCGTACGGGTTCGATACCTTCTTCCTTCTCATGAACCCTTCAGGCCAGCCCGCCGACGTGACGCTTACCCTTCTCGATAACAGGGGCCAGAGTGAAGACATCCCGCTCCGGATCCAGCCGCACTCGCGCTATACGGTGATGGCGGACGGCATAAAAGGATGGGAGAGGCGCGAGTTCTCGGCGCACGTACGTTCACCGGATGTGAAGATAGCGGCGGAGCGGTCGATGTACTTCGACTACAACGGGATAAAGGGCGGGCACGACGCCCTCGGTTGCAGCGCGCCCCGGAGCCAGTGGTATCTGGCTGAGGGTTACACGGCGCAGGGGTTCGATACCTACATACTGCTTGCCAACCCCGGAGATAAAGATGCGAAGGTGGATGTCCGATACCTCTTGAGCAAGGGCAGGTATCTCGACAGGAGCTACGAGGTCAAGGCCCGCTCGCGTTACACGATACCCGTTGACGGGGAAGAGGGGCTCTCCGCCGAGGAGGTCTCCGCCTCCGTCAAGAGCAGCGAGCCGATCGTGGTCGAGCGCTCGATGTACTTCAGGTACGGGCAGCGCAATGGAGGTTCCTGCGCGCCGGGTGTCTGTGACACGTCTGGCAAGTGGTACTTCGCGGAAGGTTACACCGGCATATAAGGGAGGGGTCAGGTCTTGATTGATACGTGCAAAAGAAGGGGTCAGACCACTTTTGTTGCACTTGCTATGGTAGCCGTCCTGGTAGTCATATCGGCCGCTATCGGCACCGCCGCCCAGGGTGGCGGCGGGGACCCGCCGTACCTTTTCTCTGGCAGGGGGCGCGCGCACGGGGTCGGGATGTGCATGGACGGAGCACTCTACCGTGCGTACGACGGCTGGTCCTACCACGACATAATCAATTATTACTATACGGGCATCCAGTTCGGCCTCGCGGACGACAACCAGCCGATAAGGGTAAAGGGAAGGGACGGCCAGATCCGGACCTACACCATGCACGATTACCTATACCACCTCCAGGAGGAGCCCGAGAGTTGTCCTATGGAGGACCTCAAGCTCCTTTACGTGGCGGCAAGGACATACGCCCTGTCCTGCATCGCGCGGGGAAAGCACGCGAAGGAGGGCTTCGACATCTGCGCCAGCGGCAACTGCTGCCAGGCTTTCGACGAGAACAAGGACCTCTCGAAGTACCCTAAGAACTGCTCCGCCGTGGACGCGACGACCGGCGAGATCATCACCTACGACGGAAAGCCCATAACGGCCGCCTACTGCGGCTCATGCGGAGGGCACACCGAGAACAACGAGGACGTCTGGGGCGGCAGCGCGATCCCCTACCTCAGGGGCAAGCCGGACACATACTGCCAGAGGTCCTCGCGCTATGCCTGGACCGTGAGCATGAGGAAGTCCGAGGTCGAAGCCCGCTTGAACGCCTCGGGCGACACGCAGGTCGGCACGCTTTACGCGATGGACCTATCCAGCCGCACCCCGGGCGGGCGCGTGGCCCGGGCGAGGCTCACCGGCTCTGCGGGGACCAAGACCGTCTCGGGGGGGACGCTTTCCGTTCGGCTGGGGTTTCAGAGCTCCCTCTTTGACCTCGCGGCCATGAATTTCGACGAGTACCTTCTGGTCCTCAACCCTAACTCCCAGTCGACCGTGGTGACCTTCACGTTCATGCGGCCCGACGGCGGCACGAGCAACCAGATCGTAGAGGTGGCGGGAAACTCGCGCTACACGCTCAAGGTGAACGATTATGTGCAATTCCAGGAGGTATCAACCAGGATCGTCTCGGACCAGCCGGTCGTCACCGAGCGCGCTATGTACTTCAACTACCGTGGGCTCAGCGGCGGAAGCGACAGCGCCGGCGTACCTGATACTGCGAACAAGTGGTATTTCGCCGAGGGCTACACGGGTGGGACCTTCGATACTTATATCCTGGTCGAGAACCCGGAGACCGACCCGGCCAACGTCAAGTTCACCTTCATGGTGCCGGGGGGCGGGACGGTCGAGAGAACGGCTACCGCCGCGCCCTGCTCGAGGATGACCCTGCGTATAAAAGATGTGCCGGGACTCGAGAACACCGAGGTCTCGACGCTGGTCGAGTCCACAAACGGAGTGGGGATCGTCGCGGAGCGTTCCGAATACTTCAACTACGGGGGTTGCGATGACGGGAACTCCGAAGCCGGAATCACAGCCCCGGCGAATAACTGGTACCTCGCCGAGGGCTACACGGGCGGCAGGTTCGACACGTTTGTACTGATACAGAACCCCGGCGGCGAGACCGCGGTCGTCGAGGCGACGTTCATGAGAGAAGACGGGGTCAACATCGTAAAGACCTATGAGCTCGCGCCGCACTCGCGCTACACGATAGCTGCCGACAAGGTGGAAGGGTTGGAGAGTGCGGGGTTCTCGACGCGCGTGGTTTCGACAAACGGCGCGGGGATCATAGCGGAGCGTTCGATGTTTTTTGATTACAACGGTATCTCGGGTGGGCACGACGGCAGGGGCGTGACCGAGCCTTCGGCCAATTGGCATTTCGCCGAGGGATATACAGGGGGCCAGTTCGATACGTGGCTTCTCATCATGAACCCCGATCCGCAGCCCGCCGACGTCCGCGTGACGTTCAGCAAGCCGGATGGAAGCGCTATAGAGAAGGATTACACGATAAAGCCGAACTCCCGGTTCACGATCTCGGTAGACGCGGTCGAGGGGCTTTCCGACGCGGAAGCCTCGATGAGAGTGAAGTCACTCAACGGTGTCGAGGTGATCGCCGAGCGGGCGATGTACTTCAACTACATGAGCGGCACCGACGTGCGCGGCGGCGGGCACGATACCGTGGGCATCACCGCTCCCTCGGCAACATGGTACTTCGCGGAAGGATACACGGGCAACTGAGCCGGCTTCGATAAAAAAGCGCGCCGCAACGTGATATCCTTTTGCGGCGATGAGGAAAATCGGGCAGGACAAGGGAAGAGACGGAAAGCGGCGGTTCACCTGGGGGCTTGCGATCTTCTGCGCCTGCCTTTTCTTTTACCTCGTAATCTACCTGCTCGTGCCGACCGGCAAGGGGATGCTCACCAGGACGAGCGGGTACGAGCCGCATTACATTGTCGTCACGGAGAGCATCCTGCGGGACGGTGACCTTTCGCTTGCCAATAACTATGCCTCAAAGAACTACCAGAAGGACGGCTACTTCCGCGCGGAGCTCAAGCCCCATTTGACGACCGGGAGGGGCGGGCGGCACGTGCCCTGGCACCCCGTGTTCCTGTCACTGGTGATCCTTCCGGGGTTCGCGATCGCGGGTTACCGCGGGGCAGGGGTGACCATGGTCCTTTTCATGAGTCTCTCCGCGCTTTTCGTCTTCTTGATTCTCAAGCGCTTCGCGAGCGAGAGAAAGTCGGCCCTCGTCGCGCTCTTTTTCTTTTTCACATACCCCGTCCTCGCTTACTCGTTCCGCATCTACCCCGAGGTTGTGACGGTGCTCCTCTTGAGCCTCGGGATCTGGGCGTGTATCAGGTTCAAAGAATCGGAGAGGACCTCCTTCCTCGTACTCGCCGGCTTTTCCGCGGCGCTTTTCCCTTTCCTCCATCCCAAGTTCATCCTGCTCACGTTTGCGGTGTCGCTCCTTGCCATACTCGTTGCCCGTGACCGCCTGCGAAAGCTTCTATACTTCTTCGCGCCTGTCGGGGCCGCACTGGTCCTTCTGGTGCTCTGGACCTACTATCTCTACGGGCCGAACATAGTGCGCGGTCTCACCGTGACCGGCGAGGCGGGCCGGTTCTTCGGGAAGGGCTCGCCCTGGGGAGTCTTCGGCCTCTACATCGACCGGGTGTGGGGTCTGCTTCCATATGCGCCCTTGTACCTCTTACTCTTCGCCGGCATGCCGCTCCCACATGAGCGACGGGATTTCAAGAAATGGTGGGTATTCATCCCGGTGACCGTACTCGTCTACACACTCATCGTTGGCTCGTTCAAAGAGTGGCACGGAGGCGCCTCTCCCGTGCCTCGCTATCTAATACCTCTGATTCCGCTTCTCGTCGTATGCGCCGCGCTCGCATTTTTCAACGCGAAACGCTTATCCACTCGTGTTGTGATCGCGGTACTTGCCCTGTTCCAGCTCGTTCTAACCGTCTTCACTATGATCTACCCCGTCGCCGCCTACGGCCTGCCCGCCTCCTCCAACACCCTCTACCGTTACTTCTTCGGCAACAACTGGTTCTCATCCACGCTCGAGAGGATATTCCCGTTATTCCACCCCGTCACCGCCAGCTCGGTAGTACTGCTGGTCCTCTGGATACTTTTTATCGCTTTTATCATCTATTCAAGGCGCTGGTACCTGGGATCCAGCCCTCAAGACATTCTTGCTGCGGGGGCGATGTAAGACCCGTCCGATCGGCAGTTGGTCGTGTAAAGCTTCAGTAGGTCATCGGGCAATTGAGCCTTGCCCCGGGATGGAGCGGAGGCCGTGGCGGAATTCCGGGGGTCGCGCGGCTCCCCTGGGGGGTCACATCGATCGGTACTAGAGAGAAACGCCCCCTATCCTGATGTGAGCAAGAAAAAACACATCAGGAAAGGGGGTCTCTCTAATCAGCAAGGTTAATCATTCTTACAGATGGCTCGGCTTGTTACCGTAGTCCTGGAACGTTGGCGAAGACTGCCACTTCTTATACTCGTTCCAGGCAGGGTACGGACTCCCGTAGTAGTTATAGAGGCCGTAGTAATCGCCGCCCCCGGAGGTACCCGGGGCGATATCCAAGTCCTCGAATATCCATATCTTCCGGCAGCCGGCCCCGATGAGGCCGCCAACTCCGACCTCCCCGATAGCCTGCCGCTGGCCCTCCGGCGTGAAGTTCGGTGGATCGCCGTTCGGCCATCCGATCTCGGTCACCACGATCTCGAGGTCGGGGAACCCGTTCTTTGCGCATATGTTCTTGAGGTAGTTGTAGTACCAGCTCCACCACTGGGGGTAATCGTACGAGTGGAGCGCCACCCCGTCACATTGCGTACCGAGGCTGACCGCGTGGTTCACGTCGATGGTGGTGCTGCTCTTCGCGGGTAGCGTCACGCTCTTTTGCTGGGTCGTACCGTCGCTGAACATGAAAGTTATCGTAGTGGGCGCCTCGGTATCACCGGGGTTCTGCAGGGTCAGCCATTCCTCGAAGCCCTCGCGCGTTGGACTCTCCGCGAAGTACCAGGTCTTGCGCGGCTCCTGGGAGCTGAGCTCGACGTCTCCCCCGATATACTTGTTGATGTAGTTGAAGTACATAGGGCGCTCCGCCACTATGTCCTGCTCCGACTCGACCTTCATCGAGAGGTCCTGGTTGCCCCCGGCCAGCAGTATCTCGTAGTTTCGAAAGGCCTGGGCTGTACGGGTTATCTCGTCCAACATGGCACCGGACGCCACGTACGCATTCGGATCGACCTTCTTTATCGCCTGGTAGCCCTCCCTGAGCATACCCATGAAGGACCGGTCGCAGTAACCGGCGTAATAGACCTTCCCGCTCTTGGCGGCCTGAGAGTCGGTGTCCCAGCCCGGTTCCTGCAGAATCTGGTAGTAGTCGACAATGCCCTTGTAACGCTCGGCAACCGCCTTGCAGAAATCGCCGAAGTCCTTGAGGTTCTTCGGCGGCCCCATGCCGGGGTTACCTCCCGGTGTGTTCGGGTTCCACGCCCATATAGGACACGGCAGGGATAGTGTTATAAGTATGCTGTTCACGCCGAGGCTCAAAGCAGAGTTTACCTCGGCGTCGGCCGCGCTCCAGTCGTAAAGACCCTTGCGCTTATCCAGTTCGACGGAAGACCACTTGAGGAAGATTCGGACGTTCCGCACCCAGGGCCACTCGGACGGCGGGTACTTCGTCTTCAGGTTGTTCTGGAAGCTCTCGCTGAAAAGCCCGAGCACCTTGCGCTCGCCCAGTCCCTTGCCGCTCGAATAATTTATCTGGAAAGAGAAATCATCAAGTCCCTGCTTTTCCGCGTTGCGGGCTGTGTTTCCACAGCCTACAAAGGACAAACACAAGAGGCCTATCAATATCGTTACGAACGCGCGCATTATTTCTCCTTTGAGCCGGTATTTCTTCCATTTACCGCTGCCAACGCCGACATTATACAAAGAATCGCGCCTCTCCGGCACGGTTGATTGGTGTTTGCCGCGCATTTTATATACAGTGAAACGTTAGACTTCACGTCCGTAACTCCTGTCAATACCTCAACCTGGCTCAACTTGTGTATAAGCCGACAAAGCGCATGGATAAGACATAATTTGAGGTTTTCCGCGTGGTTATGCGAGATGTTGGAGACGGGCTGAACAGGACTAATAATCCGCGTGTTGCAGGTTCGAGTCCTGCCTGGCTCACCAGTCTTTTTCCGCAGTGTCAAGCCTTCTAAGCGTTACAAGCAGGCATTACAAGCAAACGTCACGGTGCAATCTGTTCCCGCTATGTTCCCGTGATTCGTGTCGCGAGGTACTGTTTGCCGCCCATAAAAGGACACTCTAAGAGACAAGGCAACGCAACCAGCAGAGATCAAGCCCTTACCTGCTCTGTGCAACAATACATGCCAAAGTGTATCATGGTATATACATATGTTGTGTCTTTTCTTTCCAGGCATAGATAGGGGGATATTATTCTATTCTGGAAGGGGGGGGGTATCACATACTGTACAATAATCTTATTCTCTACTCTTCTTCTGTACTTCCAACACAACAATACAAGCACTACTATATATATATAAGTACACTTGTAAGAAAGCGTGGTATCTTTTCTCGCCTGGGTATGATACTTGTACCGTGCTTTCACCGGACCCTCTAACCCCTCCTTAACCCCTACGTTACAATCCCTACTAATTCGATAGACAATATGTATGTCCGCGTCTAGACTGCCAATAGTTACCAATTCCTGACAATAATGATGTCGCTTATATACAGATTAAGAGTGTTGTCAATAGATAATGGTAGTTTTTAACCGAAAACTTAACCTTTGTGCCTGGAGCAAGGTGGGCTACACCATAGCCCTCTGCTTATATAGCTTCAACTATGGCGCGTAGTGTGTTCTGGGGGCCTTTAAGGGCCTTACACGCGAGGGGGGCAACCAAGGCATAGTAAGGGTATACCTTCACCCGAGAAAGCGCATATAGGGGGCGTTTTGGGGGTGTTTTCGTGCCTGTGGTGTACCAGATGGAGTATCTCACGCACGCGCATTTATATATGAGCTAACTGTTGGTAGAATGCTGGCGTTAGTGGCGGCACATGTGGGATATCGGTTATAATCACCATACGGCGACCCGGTGCGTTTGTATTCGGAATTCAAAACTCCCCAAGAGTTGCCGCATTAACATCCGAAGAGCGCCGGGGTCGCTACCCCTATTTAATAGGTTCCCCTGTTGACACTAATACCCCATAAAGCGCGAAGGGTGGATGCTTCCCGTCTCTAGGGTGTAACCGATGGCGCGTCGGGCGGGTGCGCATTTATATACGAGTTAACTGTTGGTAGAATGCTGGCGTTGGCAGAATATGGCATTTGGTAACAATTAAGGCGCCCTGGCCGCTTGCTTTGAAGGCGCCCAAGTGATCAGGAAAAGGAAGAGTTCAAGAATTTCATGAAACAAAAAACGTTGCTCACTAGTTGAAAGAATAGAGGGATTTTATAGATTAGAATATAATTAACCTTTGGTGTTAATAAATTCTTGACAAATAAGACTAATGGATATAATCTACAAATATAAAAAACATAAAGAGATATTTAACGATAGCCGTTTATGCCAGCAGGAATATGGGCAAAAATTGGCCAAGAAAATACAGCAGAGGCTATTCGAGATCGACGCAGTTAATGTTTTACAGGACCTCTACTTTCTTCCCGGACCCCGTTGCCATGAGTTAAAAGGAAAACGCAAAGGGCAGTTTGCGGTTAACCTTGACAAGCAGTTCCGGCTTATTTTCGTGACGGCCAATGAACCTGTCCCATTGAAGGAAGATGGAGGAATTGATTTGGTTAGGGTGACGAAGATAGTGATTCTTGGGATGGAAGATTACCATGAGTGACCCCGCAAGGACTCAATTCAGTCCGGATTATGTTGTTCCGCCGGGCGAAACACTGCGCGAGACCATAGAAGCTCTCGCGATGACTCAGGCTGAACTCGCAGAGAGGACTAGTAGACCGAAAAAGACAATAAACGAGATTGTAAAGGGTAAAGCTGCCATAACAACAGAAACAGCGATACAGTTTGAAAGGGTATTGGGTGTTCCCGCTCGCATCTGGAATAGTCTTGAGATGAACTATCAGGAAAGACTTGCAAGGCTTGAAGAACAAATGCGACTAGAGGAAGACATTGCGTGGCTAAATACCATTCCATGGAGGAAGCTGGCAGAATACGGTCTTATTGAAGCAAAGGAACGCAAGATAGAGATATTGGCTCACGTCTTAAACTTTTTTGGGGTGGCAAGCCGCCAGGCCTGGGAATCTTATTGGTTGTCAGTTCATGCCGGTTGTTCATTCAAGGAGTCTAAAGCATTTAGAAGTAACCCAGGTGCGGTTGCTGCTTGGTTGAGAATTGGCGAACTGCGAGCACGTGGTATTGAATGTGCACCTTATGATGCCTCAGAGTTTCGAAAGACTCTAAAGTGTATCCGGAAGCTGACGACAAAGGATCCCGATGTGTTCCAGCCTCTTCTTGAAGAGTGGTGTGCAAATTGTGGAGTTGCGGTTGTCTTTTTTCCCGAACTTCCCAAGACTAGACTGTGCGGCGCAACAAGATGGTTAAATCCAAGGAAGGCATTGCTCCAGTTAAGTCTAAGATACAAAACTGATGACCAACTGTGGTTCACATTTTTCCACGAGGCTGTGCACATCCTTAAGCATAGGAAACTGGAACTCTACCTTGAAGATCCGGAAGTGGACGAGATGAGCCATGAAGAACGGGAAGCAGATGCCATTTCAGAAAACATATTAATTTCGAATAGAGAATTTAAGGAATTTGTATCAAAGGGTATATATAGCAATAACTCTATAAAGAAGTTTGCAAGAGAATCCGGAATATCCCCTGGCATTGTTGTAGGCAGGCTTCAGCATTACGGTGTTATTCCTTACAAGAGCGGTAATCACCTAAAAAGGAAGCTGAAGTTTGTCCTCGATAAAGTCTAGAGATACATGCCGGTTCTTTTCCCACAGGGTAGACAACATTCTGATGCGAAGAAGGATCCGGTTAAGTACGTTAACTTCAAGACACTAGGCAAGCGAAGAAATGATTGAGCTAGAAGAAGTAATAGCAACTACAGAAGTGAACAGGAAGAATATCTCTTTTACGAAAGAGGCATTGATGAGTTGTGCTGAACAGATTAACTCAAGAGGCAGCCCTCATCTGATTGCTCACGATAGGACAAAACTGGTTGGTTGGTGTTACCGGTCTCGCGTTGAACAGGATGAAGCTGGCTATTGGAAGTTGATGGCGCAGATATATGTTCCTGAAACAGAAGAAGAGTTTGCGCAAATCCGAGAGAACTACGCTTTTTTCATGGAGCAGAGATTTGAATCACAAACCGAATCTTTTCGCGAATACCCTAAACGGTTCTCAGATCCGGTTCCATTGCTTACATCAGATATGGCTTGTGTATATCTGTGTCGTCCGAATATTACTTTTGACATCTTTCCATGGGTTCAGGATGGCGTTGATAGAGATGGGTTAGTGGGGTTCAATGATTTCAAACTTATTGGGGATGGATTCATTCAGGAAGGCGAATATTTATTAGTTCCTCACCGATTCTTTAGAAAGAGTTTCAGCATAAGCAATCTACTTAACAGGGATTTTCTCGGGTCTGTTTCTAAACTTGCTAGAGAAACGAAGGAATCAATCAAGTTAAAGGTAGACCCAGATTTCGTAGGAATCGCAGACTCATTAAAGGAGTTTGTTGAGCTTGATTATTGGTGGGGCCCTAAGTTTGATCAAGACCTGCTCAACATTGATCTCGGAGTCACTCGTCATGTAACCAGAGAAGGAACAATTGAGCGGATTCAAGGGCTATTAATGACGGAGTTCTTTATATACAGCAGAGAAGGAAAACGAGTAGTGCAAATCGAGGAGCTTTCCGAATCAAGAGTCAAAACTTCTTTTTTTACTGATTGTCCTTACGCGCACAGGTATATACATACAGTTGTCGATGAGACAACTGGAGCAATTGAACACGTAGACGGTTCATATAGATTTTACTCTGAAGAGAAGTGGAACGAGCGCATTTCTTCGACAATAGATAAAGCAGGAAGGGCAGACAATCGAGCGAAGCTCTTTAGGCTGGATGCCCCCATTTCCGTTGAAAACTGGTATTCATTAATACACACGTTCTACAAAGACAACACATTGATTGCGGAGTATTTTGGTCTGGAGATCACTCCTTGAGTACCTGAAGTCTGGACATGTGTACCGTTTAGGTGGGATGGCAAGTCCGGGGACACGATTGAGTTGGTAGATGATTTCTACCATAGGGAATATCAAGAGTACCTTTCAAAACTGAATCGGCTGGTCATACGACCACTGGTATTTCTCGCCCTTTTTCCACTGCTTCTTCCCGAGCTTCCACCCACGATACCGGGTGCCTTCCGGCAATTCGCGCAGGGTCAGTCCGCAGGACTGATTGGTGTTTCCAGCGGTGTTGGTGTTTCAGGCGGGACTACGAGAATCACTCCCGCTTAAGAGATTGATCGGTAGTTCGGGGAGATTTATCCAAGAGTCATTACCATCAAAGAGATAGCGAAATGTAGCGTCGTAATAAGCAAATGCAAGCCTAGCGTCTTGTTCTGGAACGTTGGAACCGGAGTGTGTCATAGCAATTCGTTTCTTGTAGGCCCAATCCCATTTCTTGTACTCGTCGGTGTCAGGCATGAAAGGCTTCGCTTCCGGACACTTGGGATAATGTTTTCTCAGTAGGTTGACGATTCCACCTTCAAGTATATTTTCAATCTTCTCACAAGGCATCCCTTGACTGGCCAAGTGTCTCTCGACACAGTTCTTTATCTCAACCTCGAAGGCAGTTTGAACGTCGATTATGGCCTGCCGATAGTTGCCTTCTTGAAAGTGGCCATTAGCCGAAAGGATGAGTTCAGCACAAACAGGAACTTCCTCTCCGGAATTGACCCGCGATAGAATTCTGTTCCGTTGTTCCACGTTAATTAGTGGTAAGTGTCCCCGTATGCCAGTGAAGGGAAACATTGACCATTGGTCTAGAGCAACGTTGTTAATCTCCGAATCAGGTCTATCGGGAGAAGCCTTAAACATTGGCCTGAAGCGCATTGCCATAATCTTAACCACCACGTAGTCCTCGAGACGAACATTCGGGGTGAAGTAATACCTTGTTTCAAAGCGATAATGAGAAATGAACTGATTTAGAGTCTTTAGGGCAACCTTGGTTAACTTGAAGTCGTCTCCCTCGTTCTCGTAGTGCTTCATCTGGTCATCGGTCAATATCACGTTCTCATAGAAAGACTTCAACTTGTTCGGCCTTCCCATATCAGGAAAATGATAGTGGCCGTTGGGCTCAATGAGCACGTCGGTGAAGAATACTCGAGCCTCGGAATAATGAAGGATTCCTTTGCTACTCACAATGTCCACTTGGTCCACTGGAAAGGCAAGTCTATTCTCGTAATAGTCTTCGCCTCTTGTCTGTTTCTCAAAGAGGAGAGTAACTGTGTGTTCCTTGATTGTTATGTGGAAAGATTCGTTGTCATTCACATACAGAAGGAACGGCAGAGCCACAACTATACCCAAAGGAAAGGTAGTATAGCCATCTTTGTCTTCGACAGCGTATTCTTTCATCTTTTAATTCCTGTCAAGAACTGTCCAGCAAGCTCCCTGATTCGTCCTCCGACTCAGCGACCAGCTCTTCTTCGAACATTGATTCTGTTGTGTACCCCTTCTTTTTCTTGCGCGCCGCTTTCTTGAATGTAGCCGTCGGTGCAAGCTTGGGGTACTCGAGCTCCTTGCCAGCAAGCAGCTCCTCTATCGTCAGTATCTGCATCTTTGGAAACTTCTTGCCGGGGAAGTGTTCAGGCTCATAGAAGCCAGCTCCCGTTGCCTCCTTCTTCATAGGGCCTGTTGGCTTCTCGAGAGTAATAAGAGCCCCTATTGGTGCCTTCTCGCGTTCAAGGACCCCCTTCAAATCTCGGATATAGTGAACTGATACATGGCCGCTTTTTACTTGCACGATTATCTTTTTTGCCTTCCCACTTTCGTCGTCGAAGAAGTATATATACCCGTCTATTCCAGTGTCCGCGCCCTTCTTCTTGTCCTGAGCGGGCCGAGCATCCACCAGGCTAAGCGCCCACCACTCGAACTGATGCCGATTTTCATGTGCTAGCGCTTCTGCACTGCCTAAATCCTTTGGCACGCCGACTACCTGAAAGGGGGACAGTTCCGGCCCAAACGTATCCTTGAGCCTTTGTTCCATCAACGTTATAGCAAGGTGCGTTATGTCTATGCCTATCCAACGTCGATGTAGCCTCTCAGCCACGGCTATAGTTGTGCCGCATCCGCAGAACGGATCAAGAACTAGGTCGCCCTCTTCACTATTTGCAGATATTATGCGTTCAATAAGGGCTTCGGGTTTCTGTGTGGGGTAGCCGAGGCGTTCAGCCGCTTGTGCGCTGATTGGTGATATATCATCTATCAATTCCTGAGAAGGTACACCCGGCATTTCATGTAGGTACCTTATGTAACTTGGGACACCGTTTTTAGAAATAAATATTCTTCCGTTTTCCAACAACAGGTCAAGACTCTTTTTAACCCCCAAAGAATCTGCTTTTTCTTTGCCAACAATCTCCGCTACCGCCTTATTGGGAATAGCCCAATGACGACTAATAGCAGTTGGGTTGTATCCGTTCCACTCTTCACCAGATTCGCCATAGCGAATTCCTGCCGCAGTAAGGTCAGATAAACGATACTTTCCTTTTTCGTCTTCAAAACGATAGAAGTTTTCTATGTAACTTTGTGAATATGGTTGGTAAATCGTCTTAAAGTAGTATTTATTACTTTTGGTATAAAACAAGATGCGGTCTGTGTTCCTTCCGTACCGATTAGGGTCGTTATGTGCAGATGTCCTTTTCCACACAATCTCATTCCTGAAATTCTTAACACCAAAAATCGCGTCCATCAAAAGCTTTAGATAATGGCTAGCGGTCGGGTCGCAGTGGAGATAGATACTCCCCGTTTCTTTCAGCACTCTACGCATCTCCACAAAACGAATCGCCATCATGGTCAGGTACGCCATCATGTCGTTCGTGCCGAGGAATCCCCTGAGAGCTTGAATAAGGTCTGCAAGCTTTCCCGGTCCGCTGGTAACGAGCTCCTCATAGGCCCTGGCCGCTGACATGTCCCAGTGCCATGTGTCTTCAAAGGCAGTTATTTGCGCTGGCGATTGTTTCCCGTCCTTCTCTGCAAACAGGACGTTATATGTCGCTTTCGAATTAAATGGGGGGTCTAGGTAGATTAAGTCAACACTCTCGTCGGCTATGTAGTCCCTCATGATGTTCAGGTTGTCGCCGAAGTATAGCTTGTTCTTCCAGAGAAGCTCGTCCGAGCCGTCTGACATGCTGCCCCCTCGTGTCATATTCCCCGCATCAATATGAAAACATCTCAATTATACCGATATTCCGGACAGCATTCTTATATCAAAGTTAATGCCTCAATGGTAAAAACGTGGGAAAGACATCGGCAGATGATTCACGAATGCAGTTAATGGCCCTCCCAGGGGGGGTTTAGCGCCCTAGAATCAACGAACAGTACCAGACCCATACCAAGGTATAGGTCACAGGGTTCTAAACGGTGAGAAGTTAACCAATTAGTCAAGACAATTTGATGAAGTCGGAATCTACTGCGTGACAGATCATGGTGGGGGTGTCAGAGGTGCTTCTTAGACTTAAACTAGCTGGAGGTGCTACCGCTCTTTCTCAGGTAGCCAGTATCTTGCTCAAGTCGTCTATGTACCTCTTGATTGCGTTGTCGTCGATGAGGACCCCGGCTATCGCTTGAGCCTCATCCGCGGGGTACTCGACTAGTGCCTCGGGTATCTGGTCCAGTTCCCCGCAACCGGCAAGATAACCGAGCTTGAAGTAGTGATTCTCGGCCTCAACCTGGACGGTTAAATCTCTTTGAACCCGCAAGTCCATGAGCATCTTGAAAACTCGCGCCTGGGATTCATCTAGCGTACTCTCGAATCGCTCTGCCAGGGATTCAATGAGATTGTCCATCGGTGCGGTTGCTCTCCTGTGTTCTTCGTAGGTGTTCGCGGTCTCGATCTTTTCCCACACGTCCTGCCAGTCCCGCTTCAACCTGTCCTCCGTTACCTGGTCCATCTTCTACCTCCTTGTTGAAAGACTCCTCAGTTATTCACGCTTGATCTCTTTCGTCTATCCGCTGCTATATTCGCCTGCTCTCCAGGCTTATAACCTTCCCCCCGGCCCCTGTCATAAGCGCGTTAGCTCTCATTAGCACCGGCTCTAGGGACTCAGGGATAAGGTGAGAATACACGTTAAGCGTCATCGTCGCGCTGGCGTGTCCTAGCGAACGCTGGAGGGCTTTCACGCTCGCGCCGCAGGCGAGCATCATTGAAGCGTATGAGTGCCGGAGGCTATGAATTGAGACGTGTCTTAGTCCCGCCGCTTTCAATGCCGCGTAGAACCGGCGGCGGGTATTCCCGAAGTCAAGCGGTTGCTCACCGTCGAATGAGAATAGAAGCGCGTCCGGCCCCGGCTCCCCCTGCTGCTCAAAGTGTTCCCGTAGCTCCGCTGCGAGTCCTGGAATCATCGGCACCGCCCGCCGGGAGCTTGTCGTTTTCGGCTCGTGGAAGCCGCCGTGGACGCTCCAGGACCTCTCAACGATAATAGCGTTCATCTCGAAGTCTATGTGTCTCCATGCGAGCGCTAGCCCCTCCCCGAACCGGAGTCCGCTCCAGGCCAGCACCGCGAACAGGGTCCGCTCCGGTTCCCTGGCCGCTTCAAGCATAAGCTGTATATCCTCCGGCTTGAGACAGTCAATCGGTTGCCTGTCAATGCGCGGAAGGATGATCCCTCGGCAGGGATGCTTGTCGATCAATCCCCATAGCTCGGCCTGCCGCAGGCATGAGCGAAGGTAACGGAAAGACTTTTGAGCGTTGGCCGGTGAAAGCTCAAGAGAATTAATCCAGTCTTGGACAGTTGACGGTGTTATTGCGCCTATGCTTACTCGCCCAAAGGTAGGAAGGATATGCAACCGGAAGGTCAAGCGATAGTCGTTGAGCGTCGAAGCCTTGAGGCTCTTTTCCTTAGCTTTAATCCAACGCTCATAGAACTCTGCGAAGTTGAGGTCCTCCCGGTCAAGCGTCCCAGCTGCGACTTCAGCTTCAGCCCGTCTCAGCCGCGCTTCCGCGTCCCGCTTTGTCTTGAAGCCACCGAGGTAACGCTCCCTTCCATGCACTAAAGCGATGGGATAATAGCGCACGCCTGACTTGATCTCTTTACGCCTGATGTAGCCGCTCATTTCTTAGCCCTCCCTTTGCCGCTCTCCGATTGCCCTTCTTTTGGGTTCCTTTGATGGTATGCCTTAACCCTTTCTCTATTTGCACAGTCGGGATGCTTTGACCAGTTAACGTTTCTGTCAGTCGCGTCCTCCCAAAGCCCGCATAGCTCACAGCGCTTGAAGCGCCGATCTCCAACAACCGCTTGATAGAACTGCAACCATATCGCGCCTATTAGAGACTCCGGTACCAGGCGAGGCTCAAGCTTGTTTTCATCGTTCATCAAGAGCCGTGGCCGAACGTTGTGGTAGTGCATTTTGAGGTTGATGATTTTTTGCACCAGATATTGAGCAGGCAGCAAGGGATTGCCTTTCCTGGAGCGGCTCATGATTTCGTCGTTTCCCCTTGCTAGAACTCCACGCACGTAATGCCCTTCGATGTCTTCACCGCTATCTATGGCGCTGATGAGTTTCCCCGCATTGCCGTAATGATCAAGTACAAGACCATCAGCGAGTACATACTCAAGCTGGTCGTCTCCCCAATGAATTACCTTGCGGAGGTTCTTCTTATCCGGTGGATAGCCGCTATCGCTCCTTTGCCATTCCCAAACCTGCATAACCCAGGAGATATCCTCAATCTCTTCTTGCCACTTCAGGAATGAATCACCCTCGCGGACTTCGCCGTCTTTCTTCTTCTTAATAACCAGCGCATTACTAAGGTTCCCATAATCTTTCGCAAACGCCCGTATGCCTTCTCTCGTGGGGGCCGTGGCAGCGAACTCACCGAACATCTTGGTGTTGCTGAGCGGCTGATAGGACATAAACCCTGTCGTATCGTCTGAAGGAACCAGGTAGGGAGGTCTAATTCTCCCGACGGAATTCGTTGTCTTACCGTCACGTCGTTTAATCACATCTGCGAAGGCCGTTTTCTTAAAACGGGCTAGAGTCATGTTTCGAAAGAACGCACCGGAGTAGTCGGGGAAGTAGCGTGGCGGCAGGTTTGTAATCTCGCCTTCGTTCTCCCAGGAGTAACCGGCGTCCGCTCTCCACCAGGTAAAGTAATCTTGCTGAAGACCTAGGTACTTATAGCTACTGCTTGCTTTAGACACCCGATACCCCTTAATGCCAAATTAATGCTTAATCATATGTACACCATGTATTAGTCAGTCTACCATGACACATAGCAGAAGTCAACAGCAGAAGCAGAAGAGGAGGTAAGAAGATGAGCGATTTCAATCGACTACGGGCTAAGAGGCTACGTAACCGAGTCTCGAAAGTTGAAATGGCGCGGAGACTTGGTTGCGCTGAATCGTGGCTGAACATGCTGGAACTCGGCCATTATCGTGCACCGGCGCGTGAAAAATGGTTGGTGAAGTGCCAGGAGGCGCTAGAGGAAATCTTAAAGGAGCGAAAGGAAGCCAAGTCATGAATGACGTTGAGCACATTTCTACTATCCCTATCCGCTGTATCGCTGACTTCGACGCTGAGGAGTACGTCTTGGCCGAAATGATGAACGGAAACCCGGTCGACGAGCGTTTCGTCGAGTCCTGCCATCGACTTCGAGAGCTTCATCTACGTAGGGAGGCCATCAAGGTTGCACAGGCCATGATCGACGCTTGCTACAACCTCGACACAGACCCATGGCGGTTCTTAGACGAATTGAGACGACTTGCTAGGGAACATGCCACGGCTGAGAACCTGTATCCGGCGTGGCGCGAGGAGGTGCGGGATGGCCGACTTTGACAACATCCCCATTGAACTTCGCGAACTACCACAGTGGGTTACCTGGCGTGTCGAGGAGAGAGACGGCAAGGCAACAAAGGTTCCCTATGGTATCGGTGACCAGCGGGCTTCCTCGACTGATTCAGCAACGTGGATGTCGTTTGAGGATGCAACCGCCAAGTCGAAGCAGATAGGATTCGTGTTTACCTCTGGTGATCCTTTCTGCGGGATTGACCTGGACAAGTGCAGGGAGCGCTCAAGCGGTGCGATTCACGGAGGGGGGGAAGAGATTGTGGCGGGTCTCAATAGCTACACTGAGGTTTCGCCGAGCGGAACGGGCGTTCACACCATTGTCAGGGCGTCCGTGCCCCCAGGCGGTCACCGCAAGAAGACGGTCGAACTGTACGACCACGGACGTTTCTTCTGCATGACCGGCCACACCTTCGACGGCACACCGCGTTCGATAGAGGCCCGTCAAGAAGCCGTGGACAAACTCCATGCCAAGCTCTTCCCGAAGAAGCAGGAGCCGCCCACACGCCCTGTGCAATCGCCATCCGTGTCCCTCGACGACGCAGACATCATTGAGAAGGCACGCGCCGCGAAAAACGGTTCACACTTCGATGAACTATGGAGAGGGAACGCCAGCGGATACGATTCTCATTCCGAGGCTGACCTTGCCTTGTGTAGCCAGTTGGCGTTCTGGTGTGGTTGCGATCCTACACAGATAGACCGCTTATTCCGTTCATCGGGCCTGTATCGTGAGAAGTGGGATTCAAAACGCGAAGGTTCGACTTACGGACACCAGACAATCGAGAAGGCCGTCTCGGGGTGTCGAGAAACTTACAGCCCACCCATCGAAACACCCAAGGCAAAGAGCGAATCTCGTCCTGCGGAGACGAAGTCGTCCGAGAAGCCGGTTAAACCGAAACTCACGGCCCTGTTTGACGGGCTGGTCGATTTGGTGGACGACAAAGGGCGGCTTGCGTTTCTCACTATCGAAGACGGCGAACTTTCAGTGCTGCATGAAGTTGAGATTGACGGCGAAGTCCATATCCCGCCTCCACGCGACAGGCTCCCGCGCAGTCTAGTTTTCGCGTCAGCGGTGGACGTCCTGGATGAGTACAAACTCTTGATGTCTACCCCCGGCGTGTACGAGCGGCGGCTATACGACACCCTGGTCATGTACTTTAAGGCTGCCAGCGAACTACCCAGCGAAAACTATTACGGGGTCCTCGCGCTGTGGGTGCTTCATACCTACCTGCACGAACAGGCGAACTTTTCTCCGATCATCTGCCTATTCGGGGTACAGGAGCGAGGGAAGTCCCGCACGGGTCATGCTATGGCCTACGCCGCCTATCGTGGGTGGCACACAGAATCACTACGGGAAGCGTACATCTTCAGAATGACAGCGGACTTTTCCGGTTCAATCTTCTTCGATGTGCGGGACATCTGGAACAAGACATTAAAAGCGGGGTCTGATGACATTCTTCTCCTGCGCTTCCAGCGGGGGGCCGTCGTCCCCAGGGTCAACAACCCCGACCGGGGACCGTTCGAGCACACAGACTACTACCCCGTGTACGGCCCCACGGTGATCGGGACAAACGTTGCGCCGCACCTGATACTCGATAGTCGGTCTATCGGCGTCGCCATGCCCGAAGCATCCCGTGAGTATGCGCAGGAAATAACCGGCGATATGGCCATGTTGTTGAAGCCGGACCTGGTGGCGTTTCGCGCCAAGTACATGGAATCCGGTCTCCCCGATGTTGAGAAGCCGTCACTTGGGCGGCTGGGCGACATCATGAAGCCGCTCCTACAGGTACTACACGCTGTGGCCCCCGACGAGGAGGAACAATTTATGGACGTTGTACGCGACCAGGAGGGACAGAGGTTAATCGAACGCTCCGAGTCCATCGAGGCAGAGGTCGTGCGAGCGGTCGTTGACCTGGTAGACCCCGGCGACCCCGAATGGCTCCCCGTTAAGACCATCACGGACCATCTGAACGAGGGGCGAAGCGAGCGCAGGTCGTTGACAACACAGGGAGTGGGTCGTCGGCTGAAAGCTCTTGGCCTTGAGAAGCGAAGGGCCAGTGCTGGGGCGCAGGTCCGGCGTGATGAGATTCTGCTTGAGGGACTGAGTCAGAAGTATCTCGGGTACGGTTGTGAACAACCAGCACAAATGACACAAACAGCACAAACGACACCTGTCCCGAACGAAATCTAAGCACGGTTAGTGCTGTTAGTGCTGTTAGTGCTGTTAGTGCTGTTAGTGCTGTTATTCCAGGTGTGGGTAGGGAGGCGATGTTACAATGAAGAAACAGCAAGGATACAACCGGCCCGACAATCTACCGACAAGATCACCGCTTAAGGCCATACGTTGGTTTTGCCTCGATTGCGTTGCTGGAAGTCGCGCCGAAGTGGAGCACTGCATTGATCGCGGTTGCTCGCTCTTCCCCTGGCGATTCGGCATGAGACCTACCGCCGCCAGGAAAGCCGGGAAAGATGTCTGAGCTGAGGGCAGGGTTGCGCTCTAAACGCCCAGGGCGAATCAAGGCGTAGTCTTTGTGGTATGCGCCGTTGCTCACGCGTGTATCTTGGGCCTTCTCCGTGCTTCTCACACCCCCGATGTAGTTTAATCGTCAACTTCTGCATAGGCGGGTATACCTCACGCCACAGCTTGCCTTGCTCATTCCCGCTATATTCCCGTGAACTCTGTCGTAGAGATAACATCAGAAAGGTACTAATGAGGAAACCGAACGTGCAGAATATCGCATTAAACCGGGACATATGATAGCTATTGTTGAAAGATAGCAACAGATGTAGAAAGCCCTGGATTAGACTAATAATCCGCGTGTTGCAGGTTCGAGTCCTGCTGGGCCCGCTAGCTATGGTTTATTTGTATTAGTCATGAGCTTACCGGACAGTGTCATGGTTACTCTTGACTTTCTGTGTGTTCCGTAAGCTGTTGTTAGTAGAGATCTATGAATATACCAATTCTCTCAGCTCTGCCCACGCTTCTGGAGCCTCCTTATAAAGGTTTTCGTAACTTGAGAAACCAATACCCTGATGATAGTATGCTCCCGATATATAAGCCTTCAGGAGGAATAATCAGTGAAAGCGCTGATCCTTTGCGGCGGCCACGGCACGAGGCTCAGGCCGATAACGCATACGATAGCGAAGCAGTTGGTCCCCGTTGCGAACAAGCCCGTGCTCTTCTACGGGCTCGAGGCGATAAGAGACGCAGGGATTACAGACGTCGGTATAGTGGTCGGGGAGACCAGTAAGGAGATAGTCCAGGCAGTAGGTGACGGCTCGAAGTGGGGGCTCAACGTCATCTATATCCAGCAGGACGAGCCGCTGGGCCTGGCGCACGCCGTCATGGTGTCCGAGGGATTCCTCGGTGAGGACACGTTCGTGATGTACCTGGGGGACAACCTGATAAAGGACGGCATCACGAGCCTCGTCGACGAGTTCAGGGCCAACAGCCCGAACAGCCAGATACTGCTCGCCCGGGTCAACGAGCCCCAGCGGTTCGGGGTCGCGGAGCTCGCGAACGGGAAGGTGGTCCGCCTGGTGGAGAAGCCGGAGAAGCCGTCGAGCGACCTCGCCCTCGTAGGCGTGTACATGTTCGACAAGAACATCATGGACGCGGTGAAGGCCATCAAGCCCTCGAGGCGTGGCGAACTGGAGATAACCGACGCCATCCAGTGGCTCATCGACCGGGGGCTGACCGTGGACCCCCACATCATCGACGGCTGGTGGAAGGATACCGGCCGGCTCGAGGATATGCTCGAGGCGAACAGGATCATGCTCGAGACCCTGGAGCCGCGGGTCGAGGGCCACGTCGACGGGGAGTCCGAGGTGCTCGGCAAGGTGGTGGTCGAGGAGGGCGCGGAGGTAATCAACAGCACCATCAGGGGACCGGCGATAATCGGCCGGCGGACCAGGGTCGTCAACTCGTTTATAGGCCCTTTCACCTCCGTCTACTTCGGGGTGAACATAGAGGGCTCGCAGATTGAGCACAGCATCGTCCTGGAGAATAGCACCATCCGCGACATTCCTGCCCGCATAGAGGACAGCCTGATAGGGCAGAACGTGGAAGTCGTGCGTTCTCCGCTGAAGCCGACGGCCTACCGGTTCATGCTCGGTGACAACAGCCGGGTCGGGATACTCTAGGAGATGCGCATGGGCAAGATAGACGGAGTGGCGATAAAGCAGTTGAGGGTCATTCCCGACGAGCGCGGCCGTCTAACGGAGATGCTCCGGAGCGATGACGAGGTCTTCGAGCGTTTCGGCCAGTCGTATGTGACGACCACCTACCCCGGCGTGGTGAAAGCGTGGCACATGCACCGCAAGCAGGATGACAACGTCGTCTGCGTACGGGGGATGATAAAGCTCGCGCTCTACGACGGACGGGAGGGCTCCGCTACCGGGGGCGAGGTGATGGAGATATTTCTCGGCGAGCATCGACCGCTGCTGGTCCATATCCCCAGGGAGGTCTACCACGGCTGGAAGTGCGTGAGCGAGTACGAGGCATACGTCGTCAACATGCCGACCGAGCTTTACGACTACGACGAGCCCGACGAGTACCGCCTGCCTTTCGACACGGACGAGATCCCGTATGACTGGGACCTGAAGATGGGCTGAGGGGTCGCAAGGTGAAGGTCCTCGTAACCGGCGGCTGCGGCTTCATCGGCTCGAACTTCATCCGATACATGTTCGCCACCTACCCCGACATCGAGATAGTCAACCTGGACAAGCTCACCTACGCGGGAAACCCGGAGAACCTCCGCGACATCGAGGGGCTGGACGGCTACACTTTCGTCCAGGGGGATATTGGCGACGAGTCGCTGGTCGAGAAAGTCGTATCGGAGGGTTTCGACGCGGTGCTCAACTTCGCGGCGGAGAGCCACGTGGACCGCTCTGTAACAGGGCCGAGGGAGTTCATCCAGACCGACGTCTTCGGTACGTTCACGCTTCTCGAAGCCTCCCGCAGGCACGGGGTGCCGCGGTACCTGCAGGTCTCGACCGACGAGGTCTACGGGAGCATCGAGGACGGCTCTTTCACCGAGAGCTCGCAGATCGCCCCGAACAGCCCGTACTCGGCGAGCAAGGCCGCGGGCGACCTCCTGGTGCGCGCGTACCACGTCACATACGGTATGCCGGTACTCATCACGCGCTCGAGCAACAACTTCGGGCCGTACCAGTACCCCGAGAAGCTCATGCCACTTTTCATCACGAACGCCATCGACGACAGGAAGCTCCCGCTCTACGGCGACGGCATGAACGTAAGGGACTGGCTGTTCGTCACCGACAACTGCGCGGCTATCGACCTGGTGCTGCGCGAAGGCGAGCCGGGCGAGGTCTACAACATAGGCGGCGCGCAGGAGAGGGCGAATATCGAGATAACCCGCGCGATTCTCGAGATCCTCGGCAAGCCCGAGTCGCTTATAGAGTACGTGGCGGACCGCCCCGGTCACGACCGCAGGTACTCGCTTGATTCCTCAAAGGCCGCCGCGCTGGGGTTCAAACCTCGCGAGGACTTCGAGGAGATGCTCACCGAGACGGTGCGCTGGTACGTGGAGAACCGCACCTGGTGGGAACCACTGAAGAAATGACACATCGGTGCCTGGCACCAGTGTTGCATTTTGCTTGTATTGCTATTAGAATTTGTGTATGCCACGACTACCACGGGTCCAGTTTCAAGGGGCGTTCTACCACGTAATATCCCGAGGAACAGCAAAGCAACCGATATTCTTGTGCGACCCCGATCGATTGAGTTTCTTGGAAACACTGGCTGAGGTCGTCAATCGATACTCTTGGATCTGTCACGCCTACTGCCTCATGGACAACCACTACCACCTGCTCATCGAGACTGAACAACCGAATCTTTCGGATGGGATGCACGCGTTGAATAGCAACTACTGCCATGGTTTCAACAGGAAGTACGATAGGGTCGGGCACCTCATGCAGGGGCGCTATCAGTCACCCTTGGTTGTGAGTGAATCCTATCTGCTGGAGCTCGCGAGATATGTCGTGCTGAATCCCGTCCGCAGCGGCGCCGCACGAAAGCCCGAGGATTGGCGCTGGAGCAGTTTCCGCGCAATGGTTGGTATGGTGCCCGTGCCTCGCTTTCTCGAAATCCGCTTTATTCTCAGCCTGTTCTCTGACGACGCCGACAGGGGGCGGCAAGCGTATATCACTTTCGTTGAAGAGGGTCTCACAAAAGGTCAACCGGATGATCAGAAAAGCTGTGTCTCATTGCGCGAGCTGTTCCGGGGTGAGAAGGACAAGCGTCAACGAAATGGGGCCATACGTTCTGCGCACGCAGAGCACGGCTACACCTTGAATGAAATCGCGGCGTACCTGCGGGTGAGCCGCTCGACAGTCAGCCGAGCGAATAACAAGCGAAATGCAACGCCGTTGCTGCACCAAAAATGACACATCGGTGCCTGGCACCGATGTGTCATTTTGCCCTTTTGGCGGCCAAAAAGGCCGCAAACCTTAAAGAATCACCCTATTTTCTTCGATAAATCATACATATGCATCAAGAGTTCCCCCCCTTTTATGCCGTAACTATATACAGAGGATGTATTAAGCAAGGATAGAACCATGGTTTTTATCGGAACGAATCTCTGGCCAGGCAAGCGTGCTTCGACGGTTGCAGTGGCGGCAGTCGCGATACTGGTCGCATCTCTCGTGCTCCTGGTCTCTCCGGCGCGCACGGGCGCGCAGAACCCGGACGGCACCATCTACAAGCCCATCAAGGGGCAGTTCTCCGCCGGCGCCAGCTTCTACCAGGCGCACCTCACCGCCTCGGACATAGACGGGGACGGCAAGCAGGAGATACTGGTCGGCAACACCAACGGCGTCCTTTACTGTTTCAACGCGAAGGCGGAGCTGAGGTGGGCCTACGGGACCGGGGGCCAGATCCAGGGCGCCCCGGCATGCCACGACGTGGACGGGGACGGCAAGAAGGAGATCTGGGTCGGGAACATGAACGGTGTCATGTGGGGCTTCGACTGCAACGGCCAACCGCTCACCAAGTGGGGCTGGCCCAAGCAGACGCCCGCCGACAACGGTTTCATGGGGATCTTTTCCTCTCCGGCTATAGGAGATGTTAACGGGGACGGGACCTGCGAGATCGTGGTCGGCACGTACGGCCACCACGTCTTCGTCTGGAACTTCATGGGGGCCGTGCTCCCGGGCTGGCCTTACGACAACAAAGACACAATATGGTCCTCCCCGGCGCTCGCGGACCTCGACAGGGACGGCCTCAAGGAGATAATCATCGGTGGCGACTCCACCGGCGGCAGCGGCTGGTCTTACCCCGCCGGAGGCCTACTGTACGCGTTCAACGGCGATGGAGGCATGGTGCCGGGCTTCCCCCGGGTAACGCCGGAGGTGACCTGGTCGTCTCCCGCGGTTTCCGACATCGACGGGGACGGTCTTTACGAGATAGTGGTTGGAACGGGACACTACTACAAGGCGACCCAGAAGATAACCTCCGAGGGGCACAAGGTCTATGCCTATAACCACGATGGGAGCGACGTGCCCGGCTGGCCCGTGACCGCAGCGGGCTCTACTTTCTCCTCTCCGGCGATCGGTGATATAGACAGGGACGGAACAAAGGAAGTGGTCATCGCGTGCAACGGTTTGTACGGGATAGGCGAGGACCACATAATGGCGATAAAGCCTGACGGCCGGGTCATGTGGGACGTCAGGGGATTCGCGGGGCCGAACATGGGGTCGGCCTGCCTCGGCGACGTCACGGGTGACGGGCTGGCCGAGGCGATAATGGGATCCGGCTGGGCGATCGGGGCCTGGGACCCCTGGGGCAAGGTGGTCTGGAACCAGCCGCTTGACAACTTCGTTGTCACGAGCCCCGTGGTCGGGGACTTCGACGGGGACGGCCGTATCGAGGCGGCGGTAGCTACCGGCGACGCTCCCGGCGGCAGCGATCCGGGCGGAAGCTTCTACGTCTTCGACTGCTGCTCGAAGAACAACTCGGTGTCTCCTGAAGAAAAAGATATATGCCCCTGGCCGATGTTTCGTATTAACGACACGCACAACGCAACGGTACTGACCGGGAATGAGCCGCCCCCACCCCCACCGCCGCCTCCACCGGCGAACTTCTACGAGTACATCCTGCTCATGAACCCGGGAGACAAGACGGCGCACGCGACGCTCGAGTTCATGAACGAGAAGGCCGAGAAGGTTGCAGTGCCCTGGACCGTTAACCCCAGGTCGCGCTCGACAGTCCTGGTCAACCGCTTCATGTCCGGGTGCGGGGTCAGCGCGAAAGTCACCTCGGACGAACCAATAATCTGCGAGCGCGCCATGTACTTCAATTTCCAGGGCAGGTGGAAGGGAGGCACCGATTCTATCGGCGCGCAAAAGCCTGCGGAGAACTGGTACCTCGCGGAAGGTTATACGGCTGACAACTTCGACGAGTACGTGCTCGTCCAGAACCCCGAAAAAAGCGGCGTCCATGTGAACATGATCTTCATGAGGGAGGGTGCGGGCCCGATAGTGAAGGGTTTCGACCTGGCGCCCGAGAGCCGCTTCACATTAAACCTTAAGGGCGTCCCCGGCCTCGAGCATACCTCCGTTTCCACGAGGGTCGAGGCGACCGGGGATATCATCTGTGAGAGGTCCATGTACTTCAACTACAACGGGAACGTCGGAGGGCACGCCTCTATAGGGGTCACAGCGCCCTCGGAGCGCTGGTACCTGGCCGAGGGTTACACGGCGCAGAGCTACGACACCTTCGTGCTCGTCCAGAACCCCTGCGGTGATGAAGCGGCGGTTGACGTCTCTTTCCTGCGCAGCGACGGGTACCAGTCGAAGGTTTCGTTCGTATTGCAGCCGGAGAGCCGCAAGACTGTGAAGGTCGACGACGTACCGGGCTTCGAGGCAGCCGAGGTGTCGACCGAGGTGAGCTCTGACAAGGGCGTAGTGGCGGAGCGCGCCGTGTATTTCAACGCGGACGGACGTGACGGTGGACACGATTCGGTCGGCGTGACGGAGCCGGCAGGCAGGTGGTACCTTCCCGAAGGATACACGGGGGGCTCGTTTGACACCTACGTGCTCATCATGAACCCTGGTGACAAGCCGGCTACCGTGAAGACGACGTTCTTGAGGAGCGATGGGTACACATGGTCGCGCGCGGATAACATGCTTCCGCGCTCCCGGTTTACCATTCATCTGGACAACATGCCTGGCTTCGAAAACGCCGAGGTGTCCACTTTGGTAGAGGCGCAGGGCGACACTGAAGTGATAGCGGAACGCGCGATGTACTTCAAGTACGATAACAGGTGGGCGGACGGCCACGACTCGATAGGGGTTAGCAGCCCATCCACTACCTGGTACTTCGCGGAGGGTTACACCGGCCTTTAATGCTACACTGGTGCCTGGCACCGATGTGGCACCGATGTGTCATTTCAGTTTTTCCTGCAGACGAGCACGAGGTCGTACGCGCGCGAAGGCGCGAGGCGGCCCATCTCCATAAAAGGGTAATAAAGGGATTGCTGGCCTGGCTTGTCGAGCCTCGCCGTAAGTTCGTCGACCCGCTTCCCCCTCCGTCTCCACCAGTTCTGGACCACCTCGAGGTATATGCCGGTCAGCCTGAGCAGTTGGAAACCCTGGGACTTGAGCAGTGCCTCGACCTCGGGCAGGTTCATCTCGCTCACGTGCTCGTGGTGTACGGGCATCGCCTTTTCGTTGGCCCTGGAAAGGAGCCGGTCGCGGTTAGGCGTTGTAAGGATCAGGATGCCGCCCGGGGTCAGGACGCGCTTCCATTCGGCGAGCGCCTCTTCGGGGCCCGGCAGGTGCTCGATTATCTCGCCCGCATAAACGACGTCGAAGTGGTCATCAGCCCACGGGAGGGAGAGCGCGTCCGCGACGACCCAGTCCCACCCCGGGACGAGCGAGCGCATCTTCTCCATCGCGGCGGAGTCGAGGTCACAGCAGTGGATATCGAAATCCCAGTCGGTCCCGACCAGGAAGAAGATGCTGTAGCCGGAGCCGACGTCCAGCACCCGGCTTCCGGGACGGATGTGCTTCCGGAAGATGCCGCCCAGCACCCTCAGGCGCGCGGCGTGGAACGCGAGGAAGAACGGGTGCTCGACAACATACTCATCCTGGTGCTTCTCCTGCCGGTAGTACCTCTCGAGCGCCTTTGTCTCGGTGACCTTAACGGCGAACTCTGCCGACTCGGGGCCGCGGACAAGGCGCAGGATCATATCCGGCCATATGACCGCCTCGGGGTCGTGGTCGGCTTGTTCCGGGGCTCGAAAGCCTCCTCCGGGAGAGGAAAGCGACACCACCCCGGCCCCGATGCCGAGCCAGTTGACGTTAACGACCTTCTCTCCCGTTCCGGGGTTCTCGAAGGTCCATCGGCCGAGGAGTTCCTCGCCTCCTGAGGCCGGCCTTAGTATGCTGACAACGAGGTTGCCGCCCGGGGATTCACCGGAGAGCATGATCGGCACCTGTGAGGTCGGCCCTGGCCCCGCCACGGGTTCGCCGGGGACCTCTATCATGGCACTTCCACCGGGACACGGCTCAGCGCCCCGCGGAGGGTCTCCCTGACCGCCTCCGGCGAGAAATGCTCGAGCCTTTCGCGTTCGCTCGCGACCAGGGCGCTTCGCACCTTCTCATCGGAGCGGATGACCTCCATCAGCTCGCCGACCCTCGCGGGGTCCTTGTCCGTGAAAGTGAGGCCGGCTCCGTCGAGTGTGTAGGGGATCGCGGTGGAGTTATATGCCAGTACGGGGAGGTCGAACGCCATGCTCTCGACCAGTGGCACGGCGAACCCCTCGTGCTCGCTCATAGAGAGAAAGAGGTCACTGGCCTGGTAATAGGAGGCGAGCTCGGAGTCACTGACACGGCCTGTGAAGTGCACTCTGCCCATCAGCCCGAAGGAATCAGCGAGCCAGCGGAGCTGTTCGTCGTAGCGGTCCACCCAGGAGGGGCCCACGATGAAGAGCTGCGAGGAAGAGTCGATGCAGCGGTTGTAATAGAAGAAGGCCCTCAGCACGTCCTCGATGCGCTTGTTCGGTACGGCCCTGCCCACGAACAGGACCTTGAACGCGCCGCCGTACATCGAGAGGACCCCCTCGTCCTTCTTCCGCTGCAGCAGCCCACCGCAGTTGACGAAGATCGGGAGCACCCCGGTCTTTTCCGGGTCGAACCCCATCCGGACCAGCTCCAGCCTGTTGTACTCGGAGTCGCCCAGGGCGAGGTCGCAGCCCGCGAGCCCCGGCAGGAGCTCCCTTCCCAGCCTGCAGAACTCCGCGACACCCTTGTCGTAGGGCGCGAAGAACTCCGGCGGGGTGATGTTATGGTATATGAGGATGCGGCGGTTCCTCGTCTCGAGGTACTGCTTATAGTTTGAGCAGTAAACGGAGTAATGGTAGATGAGCAGGTCGCTCTCGGAGCCCATGTGTTCCGCGTATTCCCTGTCGGGCCGCGTCACAGAAGCGCCGAACTCGTCGGTGGTGTTGGCGAATATCCCGGTCTCGTAGCCCCAGGCGGCGAGGGCGCGGTCTATCTCCAGGACGTGGTTGCTGACCGCGTCACCGTACTCGAGGCGCGCCGCTATCTGGTGTATCTTCACCCGTTTTCACTCCCAGGGCTTCATAAAGCCGCCGGACGACGGCATCCCAATTATACTCTTCGGTGACGTAGCGGCGTCCTGCTTCTCCGAGCCGGTCCGCCCGCTCTTTGTCCTCGAGCAGGGCGAGGAGCGCTTCAGCGAACTCGGGGTAGTCGCCGAAGGCAAAGCCGCCGCCCGATGCCTCGACGTGCTCCCGCGTCACGGCGCAGTCCTTGTTGACGAGCGCGGGTCGGCCGGCGAGCCACGACTCGAGGAGCACGATGGAGAGGCTCTCGTTGACGGACGGCTGGCAGAATACGCTAGCCGCGGCGTAGCCGTCCCACTTCTCCTGCTCGGTTACCCTCCCGAGGTCGAAGATGATGTGTGAGGAGTCCGGCGGCACGGCTACCTCTCCCGCGCCCATGAGCACGAGCGAAGCAACCCCCGGGTTCTCCGTCGCGAAGCGCCTGAAATAGTCGACGAGCAGGGGCGTGTTCTTGCCCTCCTCCCTCCTGCCGGCGTAGAGCACGAAGTCGCCTCTCACGAGAGTGCGGTCACGGAAGGCATACGGGTCGGCCTCGAGCGGCTTGAAGCCCATGCCGACGACCGGCCCCGGTTCGCTGATCCCGAGCAGCCGGGAGGCGAGCCTCCTTTCGCCAGGGCTGTTGAAGATAAGCCCCCTGACGCTTGTGAGCATCTCCTTGATAAGCGGCAGGTGGGCGTAAGGCTCGTCGTGAAGGCAGGGGATTATGAACGAGCGCTCCGGGTATATGCGGATCCCGAAGTAGGTCGTCCCGAAAAGGTACGGCAGGAATATGAGATGGGAGTAGCCACCGCCCTGGTTCTTTATGTAGTCGAAAAGCCCCTCGCTTATAACAACACCTTCAAGCCATAGCCGCTGGTCCTTCGGGCTGGCTGCTGCGCCGGAGGATACCTTGAGGAAGGCCCTTCTGACGGCAGGCTCGGAAAGGCGGGACTGCGCGGGGAAGCGGTTTACCCTGACCCCGTTCAATACCGTTTCCCCTGCCGGATAGTGGTCACGCCAGGTGTGGTGGTCGAGTGCGCAGGTCGTGAGAACAGTTGCCGAGAGTCCGCGGCAGGTCAGCTCCTCCGCGGTGCGGCGCGCCAGGTCCTCGGCGCCGCCCACTACCTCCTCGCCGTAGCGGGGCACGATGAATGCCGGATGGAAGTCGGAGGCGGTTACGGCTGGCAACTGCCCTCCCGCGTCACTTGCCGGCCACGGCTACGAATCCGGAAGGGACGTCCCGGGCGGCCACTCCGAGGGTCTTGATGTCCGTGAAGCCCGCGATGGACAGTGCCCTCTCGACGACCGCGGGCGAGCACCACCCGGGAGCGGGCCCGGTTGCGGCGAAGCCGTGGACGGCGACCGCCAGCCGCCCGCCCGGGGCCAGCACGAGGTAAGACCTGCGGAGGAGGCCGAGCAGCTTCTCGGGCTTCAGCCAGAAGGCGAGCTCCGGAAGAAGCACCGCCTCGAGGCTTCCCTCGGGGACCTGCGAGATGAAGGAAATCGGTCCCTGGCGCACTTCCTTTTCGCCAGGGGGCTCATCCCAGCTCGAGCCGGGAGATACGATCGTCAACACTGAACCGCCCTCTTCGAGGTACTTCTCGAGGTCATGAGGACATGGGCCCAGCACAAGTAGCCTGTCAGCCTTCCCGAGGCCGTCGATGACGGCGCCGGCGATACGCTTGCTTTCCTCTGCGTATATCATCGACCCGGCGAGCAGGCAGAGATCTTCCTCCTCTGCAAGGGCCTCCGCCCTCTCGGCGAGGGTCTCGCGGCGCAGTGCTTCGAGCGCGGACGCCGCGTGCCGGTTGAATGTGGACTGTTCTCGCTGTATCGGCCCGACCGCGATAGCCGCCCACTTGCGGGCGAGCCTTTTGAAAAGTATCACGATAGGCCGCAGGAAGCGCTTCTCGGTGCCCACCGGGTAGGCGGTCGTGACTTCCCACGTAGAAAGCGCGCAGGTGGCGGAGTAATCGAGCTCGGCCGCCGGGGGCAGCTTGCCGAACTCCTCCTCTTCCGGCAGCCGTTCAGCAAGAAGCGACTCGACCTCTTTGGAGTAAACGCCCGAATCGCGGCGCTCGCGAACACGCCGGGCTACCTCCTCGGCCAAAGCCGCCGCGTCAATGCCCTTTCCCTCGAGTTCGAAGTCGGATTCCAAGGGTACCTCCGGGATCAATTATCTGGCCTCGGGATTATAACACTGTGAGGCAAAATGACACATCGGTGCCTGGCACCAATGTGTCATTTTTGAGTGGTGTCCGGTACGAGCGGTGCCGCCACGTATATATGTTAAACTTACTGCAAGTTTGGCCCCGGTAGCGGGGCATATCTATGAGAGCGAAAGATGAAGATTCTTCTGACGGGCAGCGAGGGTCAACTGGGGACGGATTTCCGGCTCGTCTGCGGCGAGAAACACCGGATTACCGCCCACGACCTTGACCTCGACATAAGAGACCGCCGGGTGGTTGCGGAAAGGGTGCGGGAGGTCTCCCCCGACCTCGTCGTCAACGCCGCCGCCTACACGGACGTCGACGGGGCGGAGTCCGACGAGCTGGAGGCGTTCCGGGTGAACGCCCTCGGGGCGCAGAACCTGGCGCTGGCCTGCCGGCCCGGCGATATACCACTCCTCCACGTCTCCACGGATTTCGTATTCAGCGGAGAGGGCGCGGTCCCGCTGACGGAGTTCGACAGGCCGGAACCCCGCGGCGTTTACGGCCGGAGCAAGTATGCCGGCGAGTGCTACGTGACCGCCCTCCTTGACCGCTACTACATCTGCCGCACGTCGTGGCTGTTCGGTGCCGCGGGCGGCAACTTCGTGAAGACGATGCTCCGCCTCGGGCGCGAGAAGGGCGCCGTCCAGGTGGTCTGCGACCAGGAGGGAAGCCCCACTTACTCGAGGGACCTTGCCGCGAAGCTTCTCGAGATAATAGATACGGGAGCTTTCGGTATCTACAACGTCTCGAACTCCGGGGCCGCGACCTGGTTCCAGTTCGCCCGCGAGATCTTCGAGATAGCGGGCATGGACGTGGAGGTGTCGCCCGTAACCACCGGGGAGTTCGGCAGCCCGGCGCCGAGACCCGCCTACTCGGTGATGCGCGGGCTTGCCCTCGAACTCCAGGGCATACCCCCGATGCGCCATTACCGCGAGGCACTTGCCGATTTCATCCTGCGCGACCTCCCCGCCGCCGAACAGGGGGTCGGACCCAGTTGAGGTGCCTTCACGTGATCCACCGTTACTGGCCCGCCCGCGGCGGTTCAGAGAAGTTCTTGATGGAGATGAGCAAGCGGCTGGCTGCCGACGGGCACGAGGTCACCGTCTTTACCACCGACGCCATCGACATCCAGCACTACTGGCTTCCCGGCAAGGATAAGATCGAGACACGCGACGAGGTGATAGACGGGGTGGAGGTTCACCGCTTCAAGGTCAGGAGGCTCCCCAAGCATCCCCAGGCCCTGAGGGTGCTCGGCAAGTTGCCGGGCTTCTTCCCCAAGTGCCAGTTCTCCTTTCCTTCGCCTCTCGTTCCGGGCATGCTCCAGAAGATCTGGACGCCGCAGAGCTTCGACATCGTACACGCTACGGCGCTGCCGTATGATTCGATCCTTTACACCGGGTACCGCGTCGCGAAAAGGCAGGGCATCCCGCTGGTCCTCTCGCCTTTTTTTCACCTCGGGGAGGAGGGAAGCGACGACGTCAGGCGCTTCTACACGAGGCCCCACCAGATGAGGCTCGTCAAGAGCGCGGACAGGGTCTTCGTCCAGACCGACATCGAGAGGGATTTCCTGGCGGGCAGGGGTTATCCCCCCGAGAAGATGGTTCTTCTCGGGATGGGGATCAACCCGTGGGAGCTCGAAGGTGGGGACGGTGCCCGCTTCAGGGCCAAACACGACCTGATCGGCCCCATCGTCTGCTACATAGGCCCGAAGACTTACGACAAGGGGACCTTCCACCTCGTCCAGGCGATGGAGTCGCTCTGGCGCAGCGGCGACCCCTCGAACCTTGTACTGGCGGGGACCGATATCGAGGACTTCCGCCGCTACTACGAGACGCTTCCCGAGAAGTTGCGTTCGAAATGCCTCGCGCTCGACTTCATAGGCGACGAGGACAAGCGCGACCTACTCGATGCCTGTGACATGTTGGTACTGCCTTCGCGCTCGGACTCTTTCGGAATAGTTTTCCTGGAGGCGTGGTTCTACGGGAAGCCCGTGGTCGGCGCAAGAGCGGGCGGCATACCCGGGCTGGTGCGGGACGGCGTGGACGGCCTCCTCGTGACGTTCGGTGAGAAAACGGAGCTTGCCGTATCGATAAAGAAGCTGCTCCAGGACCAGGAGTACTCGCGCAAGCTGGGGAAGGCCGGAAGGGACAGGTTGCTCTCCGAGTTCACCTGGGACAGGAAGTACGGTATCGTCAGGGAGCTTTACGAGGAACTGGCGGGGTGATTCGCTTTGATTAAAAAGGACATAGATGTCGAGCGGGTGATGGAGGAGGTAAACAGGGCCGTGGCCGCCCCGGATACCCTCCTCGCCGACTTCTGGAAGGAGGAAAGGCCCAAGGCGCCGAACCTCTCCTTCCTCTATCCTCCTTACTCGAAGACGCTCCGGGTCAACCTAGACCACGTCAGCCGCAACTGGGAGATAGAGAGCGACTTCGAGCTGGACTCGAAAAGGCGCGCCGTGGGCGGGCTGGTGGTCGCCCTCAAGCGGGTCATCCGGGCGGGCTTGAGCTGGTACATAAACCCGATCGTCCACCAGGTGAGGAAGTTCAACATGCTGGTGACCCGCACGCTCTACGATATTGGCAACAACCTGGAGGAGATGACCGACCGCATAAAGGCGTTGGAGGAGCGCATAGAGCGGATCGAGAAAGGCGACGATAAATGAGCGCGGGCGGAGCCACGGCGGTCAGCGTCATCGTCCTGGCCTGGAACGGGCTGGAGGTCACCCGCCGATGCGTCGAAAGCATACTCGAGATGACGGAGCATCCCGGCTTCGAGGTGGTCGCCGTCGATAACGGGAGCACCGACGGGACCGTAGAGTACCTGCGGAGCGTCGTGGGCATCAGGCTCATCGAGAACGGCAAGAACCTTGGCTTCGTCGGCGGGAACAACGTAGGCATCAGGTCGAACACCGGCGACGTCGTCCTTCTTAACAACGACACAGAGATCATCCAGGCCGACTGGCTTACGCGGATGCAGGAACTCGCCTGTTCTTCCCCGGACGTCGGGATAGTCGGCTGCAGGCTGGTCAACGGGGAGGGGGACCTCGTCCACGCCGGGACATACATGCCGGTGCCGAGCTTCTGGGGGCAGGAGTACCCGGGCGACGAGAAGGACATAGGGCAGTACGTTCGCGACCGCGAGGTCGAAAGCGTTATAGCCGCATGCGTCTACATAAAGCGAGAGGTCATAGAGAAGATAGGTCCGCTCGACGAGGATTACTTCTCCTACTTCGAGGATACCGACTACTGCCTGAAGGCGCGCGAGAGCGGGTACCGCGTCTTCTGCTGCGGCCGGGTCACAGTGAAGCACCTCGAGAACGCGTCCACGGACCTCAACCGCATGGACTTCTCGGGGACCTTCAGGCAGTCGCGGGAGACTTTCCTTTCAAAGTGGAAGGGTTACTACGATTCCCGTTACACACACCGGCTCACCTGGCGCTCGTACATCTCCGGAAGCGACGCGTATTCGCGGCTGGGTTGCAAGATGCTCACCGCCCTCGACCTCGCGGGCGTCGACCTCAACCTTGCTTTCCTGGAGGGGGCGGACAGGGCCGAGCTCGACGATTTCAGGATAAACGACATGAAGAACAGGGGTTCGGACAGGGGCCGCCCGCAGGTCGTCTTCGCTCCACCTCCCGAGGTGATCAGCGCTGACGGCTCGTACAACATCGGGTACGTCTCGACGCCTTACGACCGTTTCCCCGCCGACTGGGTCGGCGACATCAACAAAATGGACGAGGTATGGGTACCGAGCGAGTTCCAGCGCGAGGCCGCGCTCGCTTCGGGAGTGAAGAAAGAGGTCTCGGTGGTCCCCTTCGGCGTCGACCCCGATTACCAGCACCCGGCTATCAAGGCCTATCCACTTAGCGACCGCTTCACGTTCCTGGCCCCCATCGAGTGGGGGCCCAGGGTCGCGTCGGGAACGTTGCTCAGGGCGTTCACCGACGAGTTCGGCGGGGATGAGAAAGTGGTGCTCATCGTCAAGGTCGCCTCGCCTTCTCCCGGCGCGGAGGTGGAGCAGGCGGTGGAGGCCCTCAACCTGCCGCTCGACAGGGCTCCCGTGGTATTCTTGGTGGACCACGACGTGCCCGACTACCAGGCCGGCTGCCTTTACCGCTCCGCGGACTGCCTCGTTCTTGTGCAGACGGCCTCCGACGCGGGGCTCGAGGCCGCGGAGGCCCTTTGCTGCGGGGTCCCCGTTATCGCCAACGGCTGGGGCTCCGTCGAAGCCGTGCTCGACGGAGAGGCCGCTTTCGCCATCGACTACGAGCTTGTGCCCGCTGACAAAGAGGGACTCAAGGTTGCACAGCCCGACTACGACCACCTCCGAATACTTTTACGCAGGCTCTACACTGACATTGATGCCGCGAAGAACGGCGCCCTTTCCGCTTCGAACCGCATCGCGCGAGAAATGAGCTGGGACGCCGTCGCCAGGAAGATCATCGAGAGGCTAGATGGCATCCGTTGAAACCGGCAACGAACCCGATCTCACCGGCGAACGCGAAGGCCCCGGGGCACGCGCGGCCCGCATTGCGAAGGAACACTGGCCGGCTCTTCTGATCGTAGCGTTCATGGCCGGTGCCTTTTTCTTGAGGCTTTATTATCTGTCCAAACATACCGAGTACACCGCTGACAGCTACTACTTCCTGATACTAGCCCGCTCTATCAGGGACACCTTCACTTACACCGTAAGGGGCGTCGCGCACACGAAGTACCTGCCCGGCTACCCGATAGGGATATGGCTCGGAAGCTATATCTTCGGCGGCCTGGAGAGGTCGGCCAACATGATCGCCGTACTCTGCGGTACGTTCACCGTCCTTACCACTTACCTGATCGGCAAGGAGCTTCTGGGCAAGTATGTCGGCCTGGTCGCGGCGCTCATAATCGCGTTTCAGCCCACCTTCCTGAAGTGGACCAGCCTCCCGATGACCGAGGGCATGTTCACGTTACTTTTTACGGCGGGGATATACTTTTTGATCACCGGCTGCCGCCGCGCTTCACCTCCGAGGCGCGCCCTCGGCGCGCTCGCAGGCGGTCTCTGCCTCCTGACCAGGTGGGAGGGGGCCCTTTTCCTTCCCCTCATAGCGCTGATCCTCATCATCTATTTCAGGGATTCGAAACTGCGCGTCTGGGAGCCGGTTGTGATGCTCGCCCTGTTCGGGCTGCCGATAGGTGTATATGTGCTTCGCAACGTCATCGCCACGGGAAAGGTCACCTCTTACGTCGGCGAGTACAGGGAGTACAGCACGAAGGTCAGCTTCGCGGTCTTGAAGCACCGCGCGAAGGTCTACGGCTGGAACGGCATGTCCGATGCCCTTTTCTCGGCTTTCTTCTACATCGGCTCAGCCTGGTTGCTCGTGCGCAGGAAATGGAAGGCGTTCCTGGTAGTGGCGGGCTGGTTCGGGCTTTTCCTGGCGTTCCACCTTTTCTGGTACTACGCCTACGAGCGCTTCATGGCGCCCGCCGCGCCCGCGGTCGCCATCGCCGCGGGATTCCTGCTCGTCGACCTGGCGGCCGGGGTCCGGAAGGTCGCCGGCACGCGCGGGCCGCTGGCCGCGAGGCTGGAGGGTGCGGGGGGCGCCAGGTTCGCAAGGGGCTTCACCGTGGCCCTGCAGGCCGTCGGATATACAGTGCTGGCCGGTCTTCTAATCCTACTTGTAGTCCACGGCGCTTTCAGGGCGGACAGGGTGATCGCCGAGAACTACAAGGCGTTCGCCGATGACCACGGCGGGAAGGGGATGGCCCAGGCGGCCGAGTGGCTGGAGAAGAACACGCCCGGGGCGCTCGTCGCGTCGGACGCGGGTCCCTATTTTCAGTGGGAGTACCCGGGGGACGTCCTCTACCTGCGGCCGGTGCCCTGGGACCTCCCGGTCGAGGACCGCGACGTCGGGCCACCGGACCTCGCCGGAAAGCTCCGGGAGCGCGGGGTCCGCTACGTGGTCATCGGACAGACCGACAAAGGCCTGGAGGGCGAGCTCCAGGCGCTAGGCATGGGGGTAGGGGAGTTCAAGAATTATCGCGAGGTCGCACGGTGGGTGAACCATTACGACTACCCCGAGCCCCACGACATGACGACCGCGGTATTCGAGGTTTTACCAACGGGCCGATGAAATATATTCTGGGGATCCGCACACGGGGCCGCTGGGGAACCGCGGCGTGCCAGGGGGGCGCGACTTGGAAGAGAAAGTCGGCAAAGAGGCAGAAGAAATAGAGACCAGGCCCGAGGCCCAGCGCAAGCGCGGGCCCATCTCACCCGAGCGCAAGCGCGACCGACAGTTCCTTGTGATGCTGTTCGTCCTGATCGGCGCCTACATCGCACTGTTCCTAACCCTCTCCCTGCTCAGGTACGCCAACTTAAGGGCCTCGAATTTCGACACAGCCATCTTCAGCCAGACCATCTGGCTTCTCTCGAAGTTCAAGGCACCGTTCAGCACGATCAGGGGGATGAACCTCTTCGGCGACCACATGGCACCCATGCTGTTCTTCCTGGTGCCTCTGTACTGGATAAAGGGGAACATCCCGGCTCTCTTGACCGTGCAGACTATCGCGCTCGGCCTGGGCGCGCTGCCGCTCTATCTGCTTGCCCGCGACAAGCTGGAGAGCCGCGGCCTCGCCCTCGCGGTCGGAGCCGCCTTCCTCATCTACCCCGCGCTCGAGCACATGAACCTCTTCGACTTTCACCCGGAGACTATCGGCCTGACGCTTATCCTGTTCGCATTCCTCGCGATCGATCGAAAAAGGACCGGGTGGTTTTACGTCTGCTGCATCGGTGCGGCCATCTGCAAGGAGGACATGGCGCTCGCGGTCCTGGTGCTCGGGATACTCGTTTACTTCCTGTACGACAAGCGGGCGGGAAAGATCGTCACCATAGGCTCCACCCTGTACTTCCTCTTAACGGTGTTCATCCTGATACCGAGGCTCGGCCCGGCCGGGTACCAGTACGCCGGGCGCCTCGAGCAGTTCGGCAAAACGCCGCTCGAGGCCGCCAAGAACTTCTTCCTGCACCCGCTAAGGACCATCAACATAATCGCGACCCGCGAGAACCTGCGTTACATATTCGACTTACTCCTGCCGGTCGCTTTCTTGAGTCTCTTCGCCCCGGTCTATCTTCTGCCGGCCATCCCGGCTTTCGCGATCAACATGATCAGCAGCTTTCAATACCAGCACACCATACTCAACCAGTACACGGCCGGCATCATACCTTTCATCTTCATCGCGCTCGTCTTTGGCCTCAGGAAGATCAAGAACTGGGCTGACGGCTCTTTCCGACCGAAGCTTGTCCTCGGGTCCCTTGCCGCGGTCATCGTCCTCTGCGCTCTGGCGGGTAACTTTTATTACAGCCCCACCCCGCTCTCCGGGTCATGGAACCCCCGCCTGTACGCCTCGGACCGCCATATCGACGCCATCAACGAAGGGCTGTCGAAGATCCCCAAGGGCGCTCCCGTGTCGGCGCAGGTCTTCCTTCTCGCCAAGCTCTCGGAGCGCGAGAAGCTCTACATGTTCCCCAACCCGTTCATAGACTACGTGGACAAGAAATACTACGATTCGCTGGACGAGGGCATGCAGCGCATAATATGGCCCGAGCTTTTCCGCAGGCGCCGGAAAGGGGCGGACCCCTCGAGGTACCCGATCCCGGAGGTCACCTACGTCGCCCTCGACACGTCCACCCCCGTCGCCCTCGACACGTCCACCACCGTCTGGCCGACCGTCGAGGAACAGTACAAGAAGGTCGTGAAGCGCCTGAAGAAGCAGGGTCGTTTCCGACCCGTCTTCGAAAAGGACGGGGTCGTCATCCTCAAGAAGAGCGGTGTCCCGTGACCCTGAGGGAGAGGTGGGGCAGGGGGGACTGGCTCATCCTCTCAGGGCTCCTTGCCTTGACCATACTGGCCTGGTGGAGGGTGCTCTTCTGCCGCTCCTGGTCGTTCGGCGTCGAGCTGGACTTCATAAGGCAGTTCTATCCCGCGCGCTTCTTCGCGGTAAAGTCGCTCGCCGGCGGGACCTTTCCCCTGTGGAACCCCTACATACTGAGCGGCCACCCCTTCTTCGCCTCCTACCAGACCGCCATGTTATATCCTCTCAACCTCTTGATGGTGGGCGCCTACGCGGCCGCCGGGGCCGATTTTTCTCTGAAGGCGCAGTGCGCATTCGTCGTCTTTCATTTTTTCCTGGCGGGCGTTTTCACATATATCCTTGCAAGGGAGCTCAAGATCGGGCGGGCCGGTTCGACGGTGGCCGCGGTGACCTACATGTTCTGCGGCTTCATGGTGGCACACGCGGGACACATGAACCAGCTGAGCGCCGCCGCGTGGATACCGCTTATCTTCTTTCTCTTTTACCGCTGCCTCGACAGGCGGCGCCTCGCCTACGCGGTGGCGGCCGGGGTCGTGACCGCCGTGGCGCTCCTTGCCGGCCACCTTCAGTCGATCTTCTATCTCTGCATCTTCCTTCTCCTCTATGTCGTATTCACTGCAATCCGCAGGTGGCGGGGCGACCCGCACCAGCCCGGCATCCTCTACGGCCTTTCCGCGCTCGCCATAACTGTGGTGATAGGAGGCGGCCTCGCCTGCGCGCAGCTCGTCCCCACCCAGGAACTGATAGGGCTTTCCACCCGCAGCAGGATCACCCTCGACGTGGCGGCGCCCGGGAGCCTGCCGCGCTGGCAGGTCATAAACCTCATCTTCCCGCACTTCTTCGGCGCCTCTCCGAAGCAGTACACGGGCGGCTGGTTGATGTGGGAGACGTACGGGTACGCGGGGATCGTGGCCGGGGCGCTGGGGGTCGTGGCACTGCTCAGGAAGCGGCGCGCGTTCGTGATCTTCCTGTGGCTCGTACTGCTGCTGTCGCTCGTACTGGCGATGGGCACGGGGGGATATCTCTTCACGGTCCTTTTCAAGTCGGGGCTGCTCTTCAACCGCTTCCGGGACCCCGCCCGCATCCTGCTCCTGTTCGGTTTCTCATCCGCCCTTCTGGCGGGACTGGGCGCCGACCACCTTGTGCAAGTGCTGTCCGACCCGATACAGAAGCCGAGGTACCGCTCGGCTGTTTGTCTCGTCGCGGTCCTGCTCGTGCTCGTCGCGCTGCTGGGCGCCGCGGCAGTCCTGGTCATGGCTGCAAGGCACAGCCACCGCGCCGGGGTCGTGTTCAGAAGCGTTATCGTTCCAACGGTGCTGCTGGCGCTCTTGCTTATCTTGTTGCTCGTGGCGATGCGTGCCAGGAACGGGCCCGCGTGGCTCTCCGCGGGGTTCGCGGTCCTGGTGGCGCTGGACCTGCTGATCCTGAATGTCCCGTGGGTCATGATACGCATCAACCCGGACGACATCTTCGGCGATAAGAAGGCCTCCCGGTATCTCGCCGCTCAACCCGGTGTCTTCAGGGTGGAGACCGACGCCGACAACATGTACAAGGCGCTCGACGACGGGGCGATATACGGCCTCGAGAAGGCGTCGGGGGACGATTCCCTCGTGCTCGCCGATTATTACCGGTACCGGGAGCTCATCGTATCGTCGGTATCCCCGGGCGTACAGCCGGGCCTCTTCTACATGGGCGGCCTCCGCTTTCCGCTCCTCGACGTGATGAACGACGTCTATTTCGTGAGCAAGGGCATGATCCCCGCGAAGCTCGCCAGGGGCAAGTACGCCTACCTCGGCAAGATGGGCAAGGTCAACATTTACAGGAATACGAAGGCGATGCCGAGGGCGTGGATGACCGACAGCGTCGTATATAAGGACAACGAGGAGGTCTACAAGAGACTTTTGAAGGACAGGGGCAAGGGCATTCGCGAGGAAGCGATGGTCGTTTATCCTCCCGGCAAGCCGGGGGAGGTTATACCGGCCGTAAAAGGCAAGGTCCGCGTGGTCGAGCTTTCCCCGCACCGCATCGTCATCGAGACGGATCCTTCATGCCGGGGGCTGCTGGCAACGGCGGAGGTGGTGTATCCGGGCTGGGAGGTTTTCGTGGACGGCAAGGGGAAAGAGATACTGACGACGAACTACCTTTTCCGCGGGGTCATGCTGGGAGGCGGGCAGAAGAAGGTGGAGTTCCGCTTCCGGCCGGGCAGCCTTCGCACAGGTATTCTGATATCGCTTATCACCGCCTGCGTGCTCCTTCTCTGGCTGGCGGCGATGATGGCGAGCAGGGTTTTTCGCGCGAGAGCCAGGGACGGTAAGAGTTGAAGCTGTCGGTATTGATACCCGTTCATAACGAGGAGTCCACCATCGAGGAGGTCATCCGCCGGGTGGGCGCGGTGGATCTCGACGGCATAGAGCGCGAGATCGTGATCGTCGACGACGCCTCCACCGACGGGACGCCCGAGAAGCTCGAGAAGTACAAGGACCGGCCGGACCTGGCCTTGTTGCGACACGATGCGAACCGGGGGAAGGGCGCGGCCATACGGACGGGGCTCGCGAGCGCTACCGGCGACATCGTCATCATCCAGGACGCGGACCTCGAGTACGATCCCTCGGAGTATCCGAAACTTATCGCGCCGATCGTGGCGGGCGAAGCCGAGGTGGTCTTCGGCAGTCGTTTCAAGGGACAAGCCGAGAACATGGCCCTCCCCAACCTGATCGCGAACAAGATACTCGCCTGGGCGGCTACGGTCCTCTTCTTCAGGAGGGTCACGGACGAGGCAACCTGCTACAAGGTTTTCCGCGCCGACCTGCTTCGCTCTTTCGACCTCGAGTGTGAGCGCTTCGAGTTCTGTCCCGAGGTGACCGCGAAGACCCTGAAGGGCGGCTACAGTTTTGTCGAGGTGCCGATCAAGTACCACGCGCGTACGGTCGAAGCGGGCAAGAAGATAAAGGTACGTGACGGGTTCGAGGCACTCTGGACCCTAATCCGTTACCGCTTCAAGCACTGAAGCTTTGGACGTGTTTTTGGTACAATTTAGCGTCAACCCAAGAGAGAAGCAGGAAAGATAGTCAGGTGATGATAGAGAAGATCCGCGACCTCTGGCTGCACCGCGAGCTCCTGTGGAACATGACGGTCAAGGAGCTCAAGGTCAAGTACAAGCGGTCCGTGCTCGGTTTCGTTTGGTCTTTCGCGAACCCGATAATCATGATCGCCGTCTTCAGTCTGGTGTTCGCCATCCTGGCCAAGGGCGCCAAAATGCAATGGTTCGTGGTCTACCTGATGTCAGGCCTGCTTCCCTGGCTGTTCTTCGTCAACTCGCTCATGCAGTCGGTAGGCTCGGTGGTGGGTAACCCGGGCCTGGTAAAGAAGGTCTACTTCCCCCGCGAGATCCTGCCTCTCGCCGCGGTCGGCGCCAACATCTTCCACTTCGTGTTGCAGATGAGCGTCTTCTTCGTCTTCCTGTTGATCATACGCTGGCACTTCTCGATATACATCCTGCTCGTCCCGCTCGTACTACTCCTGGAGGTCATCTTCACACTGGGGCTGTCGCTTTTTCTTTCCGCAGCGAACGTCTACCTGAGGGACGTCCAGCACTTCGTCGAGGTCGCGACCATGGCGTGGTTCTGGCTGACGCCCATCGTCTATACCATGAGCACCTTCTCGAGCGTGGCTGGCAAGTACACGCCGATATACCTGATAAACCCGATGGCGGACATCGTACTCATGTGGCAGTACATCATCTACAACCCGCAGCGATACGGGCCCTCGGCGGTATACGTATCACCCTGGGGCTTCGTGGGCACCGTGATCGTTTCGGTCGTCTTGCTCGTCTTCGGCTACTTCTTCTTCACGAGGACGGAGCGGGGCTTCGCCGAGCAGATATAAGAGGGACGAAAGATGGCTTACGCAGTCGAGGTAACGGACGTATCAAAGATGTTCAAGCTCCACCACGAGAACGTGAAGAGCCTGAAGGAGAAGGTACTATTCTTCCGGCGGAGGGGTTACGAGGAGTTCTGGGCCCTCAAGGACATCGACGTGAAGGTGGAGGAGGGCGACACGCTGGGGCTGATCGGCGCGAACGGGTCCGGCAAGACCACCCTGCTCAAGTGCATAACTAAGATCCTCTATCCCACGAAAGGGAGGATAACCACCAGCGGAAGCATTGCAGCCCTTCTCGAGCTCGGGGCCGGGTTCCAGGCGGACCTGACGGGGAGGGAGAACGTGTACCTGAACGCGTCCATCCTGGGTTTTTCCAGGAAGGAAGTCGACAAGAAGTTCGACGATATCGTCGCCTTTTCGGAACTCGAGCGCTTCATCGACAACCATGTCAGGAACTACTCGAGCGGCATGTACGTGCGCCTGGGGTTCGCGATCGCCATCAACGTCGACCCGGACATCCTGATAATCGACGAGGTGCTGGCGGTGGGGGACGAAGCGTTCCAGCGCAAGTGCCTGGAACGCATAAACGAGATCCAGAACGCGGGAAAGACGATCATCTTCGTTACGCACAACGTAGAGGTCACGCAGGAGATCTGCAACAGGGTCATAATGCTCGACCAGGGGAACATCGTCAAAGACGGGGCGCCCAGGGAGGTCGTCCCCTTCTATCACAAGGCGATGGAGCCGGAGGAGGAGAGCAGGGAGCGCGGAAACCTCCGGATTATGGTTACCGGTGTGGAACTGTTGAACGGCGAGGGCAAGCCGGCGACCGAGTTCTATACGGGTGAGTCTCTCAAGATACGAGTCTCCTACCTGGCTCAAGAACCGGTGGAGGACCCCGTCTTCGGGTTCAGCATAGACGACTACAGGGGCTTTACCGCCTATGGGACGAACACCGGCCTCAAGGGCATGAACCTCGGCACGGTCTCGGGGGAGGGAGTGATCGAGTTCGACCTGAAGTCGCTCCCCATGCTCGAGGGCAGGTATTTCGTGAACCTCTCCATACATTCACGCGACGAGCAGACCGTCTACCACTGGCTCGACAGGCACGCCACTTTCGAAATGAACAGCCGGATAAACGATGTCGGACTTCTGTACATACCGTGCGAGATACTGGTTAACCCGTGATCGGGGTGGTGAATCATGGAACCTGTTGACACTGACGTAGAGGATGTGCTCGAGGACGTGGCGAGCGTGGTCTCCGGGCTCGGGAAGGGCGAGGTCGCGGCCCGCCGTTTCGAGGTCAGGAAGACCGAGGAGATCACCTACCTTGTGCCGGGCTCCTGGCAAAACATCGCCGACAGCATGCTCGCGCTCCACCAGAGCCTGGCGCCGCTGGGAGGAGGCCCTGCTCCCGGTGAGATCCCCGCGACGGGAGGCCCGGCCGGGGCGCTCAAGCGCTTCGTGAAGCGGGTCGTGCGGAAGTCGGTCTACTGGTACGTGAACCCGGTGGTCGAGCAGCTTCACAGGACCCACGCCGCGACCGACAGGGCGCTTTCCGGGATCGCGGAGCAGGTCAAGAATACAACCGAGCGCCTGGAAGTGATGGAGAAGGAGAACCTGGACAGGAGGATCAGCGCGCTCGAGGACAGGATCAGCAGCCGGGAAGATGAATCGGGGCGCCCCGCCGCCGAGAGCAAGGATGCCGATGACTGACGAGCCGACGATCATCGTCCACGATTGGGAAAAAAGCGTTGCGGCTAACGAGCTCACGCGCTCCCTTGCCGATAACCCGGACACGAAGAACATACGCAAGGTGGCAGTGGTCGATCGCGGCAAGGCGCAGGCCGCCGGTGAGGTCCTCGGGCCTCTCGGCTTCGAACTGCTGGCTGTCGAGAGCGGCGCTTCTTCGGGGACGAGGAAGAACCGGGGGCTTAAGGATTCTGCAGGCGACGTGGTCCTCCTTTCCGCAAACGTGAGGCTCCCTGATCCCGGGTGGCTCCGAGCGATGGTGGAAGAGGCCAGGTCCGTCGGCGGCGGTGTCACGGGCCTGAAGGTCGTTGATGAGGGAGGCATCATCGACAGCTGCGGCTACCACATGACCCTGCCTGAATATCGGATTTTCCGCGTCGGCGGGGGAAGAAAGGATATCAACCAATATTATTACGGCAGAACGGTCGAGGGGATAGACTCCCGGTGCATGTATATAAGCAGGAACGCCGTCGAGGCGGCCGGCGGCTTTGACGAGGGATTCGGGGCGGGGTATGAAGACGCCGACTTCTGCCTGAAGGTTAAGCTCGCGGGCATGCCCGTGACATGCGTAGGTTCATCACGTGTCGTGGCGAGCGGGCAAAGAGACGAGGGCCGGATCGAAAGATACCGCGAGGAATACCGGAAGCGCTGGGAGCAGTATTACCGCGACAGGTACGAGACCCGGGTCATGTGGCACTCCTGGATAAACGCGCCGACCGGGTACGCGGTCTCGTCGCAGTACCTGGTCCTGGCGCTGGAAGCGCTGGACGTGGATGTCCGTTACGGTTACGTCTACGGGGTCGAGGAACCCCCCAACGACGACGGTCGCATCATGGAGGTACGCAGGAAGCCGAAGGACCTCGACGTCACCCAGGTCGTGTACGGCCAGGGGGACGTGTTCTTCAAGAACAGCGGCAGGTACAAGGTGGGCTACTCCATGCTGGAGGTTGATGGGATCCCCCGCAACTGGGTCGAGCAGGCCAACGCCATGGATGAGGTATGGGTCCCTTCCCATTTCAACAAGGAAACCTTCGCGGCGAGCGGGGTCAAACGGCCTATCAAAGTGATGCCGCTCGGAGTGGATATCGATTACTTCAACCCACACATAAGGTCGCGCAGGCCGGGCGACCGCTACGTTTTCCTGTCGGTCTTTGAATGGGGAGAGAGGAAAGCGCCCGAGGTCCTGCTCAAGGCTTACAACGAGGAGTTCTCGAAAGCCGACGACGTGCTGCTCCTCCTCAAGGTGACGAACACCGACCCGGCGGTGAACATAGAGCGGCAGGTGCAGGCGATGCGTCTCAAGGCGGACCGCGCTCCCATCGTGATGGTTCTCAACCAGAGCGTGCCCAGCTACCAGATGGGCGCGCTGTACTGTTCGAGCGATTGCTTTGTTCTGCCGACCCGCGGGGAGGGATGGGGGATGCCGACGCTCGAGGCGATGGCCTGCGGCCTGCCGGTCATCAGCACACGCTGGAGCGCCCAGACAGAGTTCTTCAACGAGGAGGTGGGTTATCCCATTGAGATAAAGAGACTGATCCCGGCGGTCGCGAAGTGCCCGTACTACGAGGGTTTCAGGTGGGCGGATCCCGATGTCGACCACCTGTCGCACCTGATGAGGCACGTGTACGAGAACCGCCAGGAGGCCCGCGCCCGGGGGTCAAAGGCGTCGATCCATGCGCGTGAGAAGTGGACCTGGCGTGACGCCGCGGGGCGCATAAAAGGGCGGCTGCTAGAGATATCTTCTTGAGAGCGGCGAGGTGCTATAATCGTTAGAACTGTGGCTTTTTTTGACGGAAGAACGGCGGTGGCGGATTGCTGAAAAGGCGGGGAAACAAAAGGACTCCAGAAGAGGAAGCAGGCGGAGTCGAGTCCACGGAGGAGATCACCAGGCGCTTGAGGGAGAGCTCTCCGAACGGGCACAGGATAGAGCCGTTCGACGAGAGTGCCCTGATGGAGAACCTGCACCTCACAAACGCGTACTTCGACAAGAACCTGCCTGGCGAGGCGACTTCGAACCGGCGCGTTCTGGGTCCCTTCTACAGGTTGTTTAAACGTATCGTCTGGAGGCTTTCCTCCTGGTACATAAACCCGGCAATCGATAACCAGCGCCTTTTCAACGCCTACGCGACCCGCAGCATCAACGAGATGAAGCGTTACCTCGACCACCTTCAGATAAACGAGGATATCCTGAGCACCATCATGCGCCGGGACCTCGCGCTTTTCCGGGCTAACATACTGTTCCTGGTCAGGTACCTCGAGAACCGCATGCTGGATTTTGAGAACGAGCTCGAGCTGCTGCGCAGCAGCTCGGCGGCCGGCACCGCGATTGCGCCGGAGGTGGCGGTTGTGGGCAACGGCGGTGAAAGCGAGACGAAGGACCTCCTGGGCGCGCTCGACATTCTCTCCCTTGAGCAGAGGGTGCACGGTTCCCCCAAGGCGGTAAAGGACCGCCAGAAGGTGTACCTGCCGTACTTCCGCGGGTGCGGGAACGTCCTCGCCATAGGGTGCGGCAGGGGCGAGCTGTTGCAGTTGCTGGCTCAGGAGGGGATATCCGTCAAAGGGATCGAGACCAACCCGACCCTGGTCGCCTACTGCCGCGACCACGACCTTGACGTTGCGCGGGTGGACCCGCTTGAATACCTTGAAGCGGCAGATGACGCCTCGCTGGACGGGATCGCCCTCTCGCGGTTCGCGGGGCACCAGCCGCCGGCCCGCCTGATCGGGATGCTGAACCTCTGCCGGATGAAGCTTGCCGATGAAGGAGTCCTGGTGATTGAAACACCCAATCCGTTCTCGCTTTACGTGGCGGCGAGCTACGTGCTCGAGAACTCCGGGCGGGTGCACCCCCTGCACCCGGAGACCCTGAAACTCCTATGCCTCTCCTACGGCTTCCTCGACCCGGAAGTGATATTCTTGAATCCCCTGCCTCCCGAGGAGCACCTGGATGAACTGGAGCTCACCTCTTTCAGTGCCACCCTCGACCCGCGAGAACAGGAGCTTTTCGGCCGGGTCAACGAGAACTTCCAAAAGATGAACCGCACCCTTTTCAGTCACCGCGATTACGCCCTTGTGACCCGGCGCGGTTGGAGGGATATCGACTGATGGGAAAGCCCTATGAGACGGAGATAAACCTCTCCGACATCAACAACGCCCGCACAAGGCAGGTCCTGATGACAGGCACCGACAAGCGCGTCATCGAGTTCGGCTGTTCCACCGGGTACGTTTCGAGGGTACTGAAGCAGCGTGGATGCTACGTGGTAGGCATCGAGGTGGACTCCGAAGTAGCCGAGAAGGCGGGGGAGGTCTGCGACAGGGTGGTGGTGGGAGACCTCGACGAGCTGGATCTCCTGAGCGAGTTGGGGGGCGAGACGTTCGAGGTCGGCCTGTTCGGGGATGTTATAGAACACCTGAAGTATCCGCAGAGGGCGCTCATCCAGACCAGGCAGCTTCTGGCCCCCGGCGGCTGCGTCGTCGTTTCTGTCCCGAATATCGCGCACGCGAGCATCCGCCTCATGCTGCTCAAGGGCGAGTTCGACTACGAGGAGATGGGCATACTCGACGACACCCATCTCAAGTACTACACGAGGAAGAGCATAGTGGACCTTTTGGAGGGCTGCGGTTATAAGGTCGACGAGATCGACTGGACGGAGCAGAGAATCGCCAGGGGGAGGCTGACGGAGGTTCTCGACCCGTTAGGCCTCTCCAACATAGAGGAGGTCGTGAAGGCCTTTTCCTCGCCTGAGGCGGTGGCTTTTCAATACGTCATAAAGGCGTCTCCGGCAGGAGAACCGGACAGGATGGAGAAGCTGTCGGAGGATAAAGTCGAGGCCGAGAGGCGCGCGCGGCTTCTGGAGAAGGAGCTCGGCGATCTGAAGGTAGTGGTCGACTACAGCAGGGAACTCGAGGGAATGATAGAAAAAAAGAACGACTACATAAGGGATCTCGAGGGGGCGGTTGCCGAGCGCGACAGGGTCTTACAGGAAAAAGAACCGCAGGCATCGGAGCAGGGGGGGTCCCGGAGATCCCGTAAAGGATTTCTGAAACGCGGTTGACAGATAAAACTTTGAGTCTATACTCGGGGGATTAAACCGGAACTGAACGTATAAGATATCTGTGTAGCAGGGCCGGCCGGGAGTGGTACCAGATGGGGGCTAAGCAGAAAAAGTACCTGGGGGATATCGGTGGTGACGCCATCGATTCCTACAGGAAGACGGTGGTCATTCCCGCATACAACGAAGAGATGCGCATCGGCTCCACCCTCGAGGAGTATCTCGGCCACTTTGACAGGGATACCGAGATCGTGGTCGTCCTCAACGGTTGCCACGACCGCACCGGCGACATCGCCTGCTCATTCCTCGATTCAAACCCAAACCTCCGCATCATTGATGAGCGCGGGGTTGAGGGCAAAGGTGGGGCCGTCACCATGGGTTTCAGCAGGGCGAAGGGCGACATAGTGGCCTACGTTGACGCGGATGGCGCTACTTCGGCGGACGAGACAGGAAGGCTCATGGGCGAGGTTGGTGACGCTGACGGTGTTATCGGTTCACGCTGGATTGACAAGGATGTGATCATAAGGAAGCAAAGCTTCTTCCGCAGGCTGGCGAGCCGGGTCTTCAACATCACCGTACGGACCTTATTCAACCTGCCGTACAAGGATACACAGTGTGGCGCCAAGGCGTTCAAGCGGAAGGCTCTAGAAGTGGTTGTAGATGATCTGGGCACGACGAACTTGGCATTCGATGTTGACCTCTTGTATCTGATGAAGAAGCACGGCTTTGTTCTCAGGGAAGTACCGACCGCCTGGGAGGACAAGGAAGGCTCCAAGATATGCATGCGCCGCGCCGCGCCGCGCATGCTGGGTGCAGTCATCAGGATGAGGATAAAGCATTCCAGGTTAAGCAATCTTGTGAAATAAGCGATCCTGTGGTGCCCCCAATTCGTCCTCTTTTGACCGTAAGTTGTTGCACGAGTTCTTGCCGGGTGAATAAGTAAGAGCCTATGAAGATACTTATATTCAGCTGGAGGGATATCCGCCATCCGGAAGCTGGGGGCGCCGAACTCTACGTGCACGAGCTCGCCAAGCGCTGGGTAGACCAGGGATATCCAGTGACCCTTTTCACGGCCAGGCCCAGAGGCCAGAGTTTCCGCGATAACATCGAAGGTCTCGAGGTATTCAGAGCGGGCGGCCGGTTTACAGTCTACATCTGGGCGATCCTCGCTTACTTCCTTGTCTTGAGGACACGCGCGGACGTCATCCTGGATGTGGGGGCTGGAATACCGTTCTACACCCCGCTCTATTCGAAGAAGCCGATGGTTTGCCTCTTCTTCCATGTCCACCAGGACCAATTCCTGGTGGAGCTCGGGCCTGTCCTCGGACGATTTGGCAAGCTCATGGAGCGCCACCTGATAATCCCCCTCTACAGGCGAGCGAGGTTTGTCGCCATTTCGGATTCCACCGTCGAAGACATGCGAAGCGCTTTCAACCTCCCCGATGACTTCCGTATCGAGGTAATCAGACCCGGCATAGACCATGGCCAATACTCGGTGGGCAGCGAGAAGTTTGAGAAGCCAGCGGTCCTCTACCTCGGTCGGATCAAGGCGTACAAGCGGCTTTCTCGCTTGATTGCAATGATGCCCGCGGTACGAAGGGAGGTCCCCGACGCAGAACTCATTGTCGCGGGCAAAGGCGATGGACTCCCGGAGGCTCAGGAGGAGGTCGAGAGAATTGCCGCGAACGATTACGTGCGGTTCCTGGGGCATGTCAGTGAAAAGGAAAAGATACGTTTGTTACAGGGTGCCTGGGTGCTGGCGAGTCCTTCCATGAACGAGGGCTGGGGTTTGACGGTTGTCGAGGCAAATGCGTGCGGAACCCCAGCGGTTGCCTTCCGGGTCTCAGGCCTTGAAGAGTCGATCGCAGACGGGGAATCGGGGATGCTCGCGGAAAGCGACGGGGAGTTCACACGTGACCTGATAACCATACTCAGCGATGAGGCGGAGAGAAACAGGCTGGGGAGGGGGGCGGTTGAGTGGGCGGCGTCCTTTGACTGGGAGGAAGCAGCGCAGAAGATGCTTGATATCATGAGGGTGAAGGCGACCGAGGGCTGAGGAGCTGCAATGGAGAAGCATCTTTACCGCGAGATGCACGAGATGGAGGATACCCACTGGTGGTTCCGTGCTAAGCGGCGGATCGCTCTTGACCTGGTGAAACGACACCTCTCCTGCGAGAGGACGCCTCGATTCTTGGACCTCGGTTTTGGCACCGGGTCGATGCTCGCCGATATCGAGGGATTGGGAGATGTTGTCGGAATGGATGCATCGGAGGATGCGATCCGATACGCATCCGAGCGGACCGGTGCTACCCTTCTCCAAGGTGAAATACCCGAGAGCCTATCCCGGATAGAAGGCCGCTTCGACTGTATCCTGATGCTGGACCTCCTCGAGCACCTGGACGACGACCTCGTCGCTCTCAAGGCGACTGTGCCCCTGCTCGAACCCAGGGGGATAATGGTCCTGACGGTCCCTGCCTACCAGTGGCTTTACGCACCGAGGGACGCCTATCACCACCACCGCAGGAGATACTCGCGGCCCCAGTTCCGCGCACTCATGGAGGGAGCGGGACTTTCCATCGAGCTCATCTCCTATTACAACACATTACTGTTCCCGCTGGCCGCGGCGCAGAGGATTGTCTCCCGAACGAGGAAGGAAGAGCCCGGCCCCGATATCAAAATACCCCCAAGGCTTCTAAACAGCTTGTTCGAGAGAATATTCGTATTCGAGCGATACTTACTGCCTCACGTTTCGCTACCATTCGGCCTCTCGCTGATCTCTGTCTCACGTGCGGCTGGCGCAATAGAATTGTAGTAATATGGATGGTGCCTGGTTCTGACCAGGGTACGGTGGGAAAGGGGAGCCGGTGGAAAATGTTAGCGAACAAAAAGGGAGGTCTGCCAGGCTTCGACCTGTGATGGCCAGGGCCTGGCGGTTCATAGTTAAGCATAAGTACCCGATTGCGCTCGTGGTAATAAACCTCATCGTCTTCCACGAGTGGTTCTTCAGTTTCTCAAATTTGACCTGGGGCGATTGGTGGGTCTTTTCTTCCAAGGGTTTGCTCACAATTCCCTATATGTGGGACGCGGGGACCTTGTTCGGTCTACCTCTAGCCGCTTCCTTCTACCCCATCTCCGCCCTTGGGGGGTTACTCGCCAACATGGGGTTCGGCTTCCCCGTCATCGAGAGGGTCCTCTACATGTGGCCCGCGGTGATCGTCGGCTCGCTCGGGAGCTACTACTTGTGCAGGAGGATAACAAAGAGGGAGCTTGCCGCATTCGTCGGGAGCATTGTCTATGTGTTCAATACCTACGCGTTGAGATTAGCGTCTATTGGACATTTCAGAATACTCGCCGCCTTTTCCTTCGCCCCGCTCATCCTCCTCTTCTTCATGAAGGCACTCGAAGAGAAGAAGTACCATTATGCGATACTTGCCGGGCTTCTGTCCTGTATCGCGGGTTTCTACGACCCGAGGGTCTTCGCCATAATCGCCTTCGTGATGGTGCTGTACGCCGTTTACCACACCTTGTTCATGGAAAAACTGACTGCCGGGCTCGCCTTGAAGAACGCTCGCCTGACCTTGGTACCGATGGCCCTTGTGCTTCTCACAAACATGTACTGGTTGCTCGGCTATTGGATGGGCGGTGGTTTCTCAAGCAGCCCGGCCTTCACCAGAGCGCTAGCACCCTCAGCCCTTCGTGATTTTCGTCACGCGGTTGCGCTGTATGATGCGGAATGGATCAGCTCCCCCTCTGTTTCATGGTTCTTCTACCTGATACCGGTACTGGCTTTACTGGGCTTAGTGCTCGGAAGGAAGAACAGGAACGTGGTGTTCTTTGGCGTCGTGGCATTCATCGGCATACTCATTGCGAAGCAGGCGGGGCAACCGTTCCCGGGCCTCTACTCCTGGATGTTCAGCCACGTCCCGGGCTTCAAGATGTTCAGGGAGGCTTCGAAGTTCTACCTACTCATATGCCTCGGGTACTCCGTTCTGATCGCTTATCTCGTGAAGTGGCTCGGGGATAGATTGACCAGAAGGACCTGGGACAAGGCGGCGAAGTACGCAGTCGTAGCTCTGGTTCTTTTCCTCTTCCTTTTCAACGCTGTGTCGATTGTCACCGGAAACCGTATGCTATGTATCCCGCGCAAAATGCCTGATGACTACCGAATACTCAATGAGTTTGTTTCAGAGCAGAACTCCTACTTCCGCACCCTGTGTGTTCCGATGTCTTCCCGATGGGTCGATCAGACTCAGAAGAATCCAATGATTGATTGTCATTATTTCATGTACCCTACAGATGAGATTTATCCAAGTACAGACACCAGTTGGGCGAGATTCATTGGAACAATAAAGACCACGGCTGCTAACCCGCTTCCTGAAATCTATACAGGCTTTATCGGCAAGCCTTACTTCGGGGAGCTGCTCGCCGACGCCGCCTTCAAGTACGTGATCGTGCCGGTGATGGACGTAAAGAACGACGACGATTTCTTCGGCTACTGGGGTATCAATCGGGATGCCATGATCAACGCCCTCGACAAAGCAGAGTGCCTCAAGAGGATTGACATAGGGACGAAAGAGCTCGCGGTGTACGAGTACAAGGGCTTCAAGCCCTACGTGGACTCGGTGGATACCGTCTTCAGCCTCGACACTCTCTCCGGCCTCGACGAGAAGTACCGCTTTGCCGTGAACGTGCTGAATGATCGCTTTGCGTTCGTCGAGGGAAAGGACGCCTCGAGCGCGGGCCTGACCATGCTCCACAACCTGTTCGAGCCATCAGAGCAAACGGAGGTAAGCGTATCTGGAGCCGCAATCAGAGATAAGGTGGACGTAGGCCCGGGCGCCAGGAACAACAATGTCTTTGAAAACACAGACAGGCGGACCGTTAGCTACGAGGCAGGGGGCGGGAGGCTCCAGGTGTTCTCCTCGTCGATCGATAACCTCTTCCTGAACGGAGCCCCCCTCCATTTCCCGGCCGGGGTCTCGGGAGAGCCGGTCGCCACCACCGCGATGGACCCCCAGAGGGACTACTACCTGTCCCTGGGTGGCTCCATGGTCCCGGTGGTGACGGGACCCCCGAGGGCCGCGGGTGTCCTGGCTCCGGGGCAGGAGCTCTCCCTGCTCTCCAGCCCCATGGGATCCCTCGTCCCTAACGGCTCCTTCGAGCAGGGCCCCTGGCACGAGAAAGTGATGGACTTCCACAACTACGATAAGAACCCCGTCCTGGGCATGCGCATAGCAGAGGGGAGAAGCGAGGGAACGAAATCGATCCAGCTGGAGGCCGCCAGGCACATCGCCGCCACCGCGCAGAACGGCATACCGGTGAACCCTGGGTCCTCCTACCTCATCAGCATCGACTACCAGAGCCCGAACGGGGGCAATGGTGAGTACGTGGTCTCCTTCAACCCGGGGGGAACCCAGACCAAGGAGACGCTCACCATGAGCGATACAAAGTGGCACACCACGAGCACCCTCATCAGGCCCCCCGAGGGCACGACTTCCCTCAACCTCGCCCTGCTCTGCTCCCCGAAGGCCGAGGGCCAGAAGTCTATAGTGAGGTACGACAACGTGAAGCTCGAGGAGATGAGCGTGGTCGCCTCCTACAGGGCGACAGGGGGAG